>Ga0208279_1000006_pt1 | contig 183208 bp, 164 predicted proteins | sample AntAceMetag02UKM_FD_184766 | JGI IMG/M metagenome (GOLD analysis project Ga0208279, IMG submission 184766) | Saline lake microbial communities from Ace Lake, Antarctica - Antarctic Ace Lake Metagenome 02UKM (SPAdes) (version 2) | ecosystem: Environmental > Aquatic > Non-marine Saline and... | reverse complement strand
AGAGCGATCAAGCTCCAAACGGTCTTTGAATACCAAGGGCCACACGACCTACTCTCTGACTAGCTCTAGTGACTTCTGTTTGTATCGACAATCAATACTGCTTCTTTAATATACAAGGGCCACGCTTTGTCGTGGCCGTATGTAACTGTCAAACAGACGCGCGGAAGCGCGTCCCTCCAAATACAACTTCCAACAATGAAAAAAAACCTTTCCTGTTAAACCGTAGGCCGCCTCCATGACACCTAAAACCCTTAGCAACCGATTACAAAACATGCCGCAGCCTGAACAACTGCTCTATGCAAAAGGATTTCTACATGTTGCCGGCACTGATGAAGTCGGCCGCGGACCGCTCGCAGGTCCGGTAGTGGCCGCGGCTGTGATCTTGCCTCCGGGATGGCATCATCCCGGCATTAAAGACTCGAAAAAATTATCCGCGCACGCACGAACAGAACTCTTTGGCATTATCACTACAGCCGCCGTCAGCTGGAACTGGTCCGCAATAGAACCGAAGGAAATCGACCGAATAAACATTTTACAGGCCAGCCTGCTTGCCATGCGCACTGCCGTGCTCTCGCTTAGCCCCCTGCCGGACTACCTGCTCGTGGACGGCCCCTATGGAGTGCAGGGTTCCGTACCGCACACGGCAATTAAGCGCGGCGACCAGAAAAGCCAGGTTATTGCCGCGGCCTCGATAGTTGCCAAGGTTGTGCGTGACGCAATCATGCAAAAATATGACCGCCTGTTTCCGGACTATTACTTTTCAAAAAATAAAGGTTACGGAACGGCGGCCCATATAAAAGCACTGGAACAAAAAGGCTGCTGCTGCCTGCATCGCCGCAGCTTTAAAAGAGTTGTCTCCAGAGGATAGACTTGTTATAGTTTCTGCATGGCAGGGCATATAACAATTGGAGCGCAGGGAGAAGAAATTGCCGGGCGCTATCTGCTAAGCAAAAAATATAAAATTTTGCACTGCAACTACCGCTGCCGCTACGGTGAAATCGACATCATCGCCCGCCAAAAAAAAGTACTGGTTTTTGTCGAGGTCAAAACACGACGCACTAATACCTTTGGATCACCGCTGGAGGCGGTTTCGTTGAAGAAACAACGCGCCATCAGCGCCGTGGCTCAGGAATACCTGCAGCACGCCTGTTTGAACGACAGCGCTGCCCGTTTCGATGTTATCGCCGTACACCTGAACAGCGATAACCCGGAAATCGAACATATTAAAAATGCCTTTGAACTGCCTGAACATTAACTAATCCGCCGGTATTAACCGCTATCATGAAAAAATTCTTAATTATTTCTCTTTGTCTTTTTGCGGTCTGCGTTTTAACTGTTGCAGGTGCTACACTCGCCGCGTATTACCATTTCAGCTCGGATCTGCCGCGCATTGCCTCAATGAAAGATTATCGCCCGGCCCTGGTGACTCAGGTTTTCGCAGATAAGGGCGAGCTTATTGGTGAATTTTCTGTTGAACGACGTTACCCTGTTGAACTCTCCCAAATTGCCCCGGTTATGATTAAGGCTATTCTGGCTGCCGAGGACGATACTTTTTTTGAACATCAGGGCATCAACCTCTGGAGCATCGTGCGCGCGGCCGTTGCCAATATGCGCTCGCGTGAAATCCGCCAGGGCGGCAGCACAATCACCCAGCAGGTTGTAAAATCCATGCTGCTCACGCCGGAGCGCAGCTATACCCGTAAGATCAAAGAGATGATTCTTGCCACCCGCATTGAGAAGGCCCTGTCAAAGGAAGAAATCCTGATACTGTATCTCAACCAGATATATTTCGGACGCGGAGCCTATGGCGTCGAGGCTGCAGCCAGAGTATTTTTCGAGAAACATGCCCTGGAACTTACCCTTGTTGAGGCTTCATACCTTGCCGCACTGCCCAAGGCGCCGAGTTTCTATAGCAGGCATGACCGGGCCCGACAGAGGCAGCACTATGTTCTGCAACGCATGGCCTCACTGGGCTTTATCACGAACGATCAGTTGGATGAAGCTCTGGAGACAGAACTGCACTTCAACGAGCCGCAGAATATCAACCTAACGATTGCACCGGACTTTGTTGAGTTTGTGCGCCGCAAGCTGGAACAAACCTACGGTGCGGATACCCTCTATAAAGAAGGGCTTCGCGTTGAAACCACGCTTAACCTTGATAAACAGCGTGCCGCAGACGCCGCCGTCGCGTTGGGCATTAAAAACTTTGAAGCCCGCGAGGAAATTACAGATAACGAGAGCCGGGTGCAGGCCGCCTTGATAAGCATTGATCCATACTCCGGCTTTATTCACGCCATGGTCGGAGGCCGTGATTACAGTAAGAGCCAGTTTAACCGTGCAACACAGGCACGACGCCAGCCCGGCTCCGCTTTTAAACCCCTTATTTTTGCGGCCGCTCTGGATAAGGGCTACACGCCCGCGAGCCTGATCGTTGATTCCCCGCGAGTCTATAAGGCCGGCCCGATGGCCCAGGGCGATACTGAGGAACAGCTGTTCTGGGAGCCCCGAAACTATGACCGGCGCTTCCTGGGCCTCATAACCTTTCGCAAAGCACTGGCCCTTTCGCGCAATATAATCACCATAAAAATTCTGGATGACATCGGTATCGGCTATGCGATGCGCTATGCCCACAAACTGGGTCTCGAGAGCGACTTGAGTCCCGACCTTTCGATGGCGCTTGGTTCCGGCGGAGTATCGCTGCTTAATATAGTAAAGGTATATGCCGCGTTTTGCGCTGAAGGAGTCTATCCCGAACCGGTTGCCATTACCCGCATTGTGGACCGCGAAGGAACCGAAATTGCCCGCAACCGGCCCAAGCTGGTATCGGCGCTCAGCCCACAAACCGCCTATCTTATGACCTCGCTTCTGCAAAGCGTAGTTGAAGAAGGGACCGGCAGGCGGGTACGGTCTCTAGGGCGGCCCTGTGCCGGAAAAACCGGCACGACAAACGATGTGCGCGATGCATGGTTTCTCGGATATACACCCAATGTGGTCACCGGCGCCTGGGTAGGGTTCGATGATTTAAAACCGCTCGGCCGCAGGGAAACCGGCGCCATTGCCGCGGCACCCATCTGGTTGGACTACATGAAGCATGTGCATACCAATGAACCGGTGCGCTCATTCCGCATACCGGACGGCATCGTGTATGAACGGATCAATCCCACGACCGGCGTTGCACCGGAAACAAGATCCGAACCAATCATCTTTGAATGCTTCAAAGAAGGCACGCAACCGATGCCGTTCAACCCCGCACCGCTTGAAACTGCCTTTAACAACGACTGGCAAATTGCATTAGATAATACCCCCGCTCCAATAGAATAGTGTGCCATGAAACAGCTTCGCATCGGATACCTTTCCACAATGCATCACAGCTCGCATATCCTCAAAGGTCTGCGACTGCTTGAAAGCGAACTCGGCCTTGAACCCGTGTGGCATCTGTTCGGCACGGGCCCGGCCATGGTTGAGGCCTTTGCAGCGGGAGAGCTTGATGTCGGCTATATCGGTTTGCCCCCGCTCATGATCGGCATCGGACGCGGCCTGCCGCTTGTATGTGTTGCCGGTGGGCACTGTGAGGGCACGGTTATGGTTGGCTCAGCTGATATGCGCCCGCTTGCTGAATGTAGCGATACCCAAACCGCGCTGCAGCAGTTCAAGGGCCAAAAGATAGGCACCCCGTCGCAGGGCTCCATTCACGATATCATCATCCGAAACTTGCTTGAGGAATGCGGCCTGAGTGCGGACTGTGTCGTCAATTATCCCTGGGCCGACTTGATCGCTGAAGATGTCAGGCAGGGCACGCTAACAGGTGCAGTCGGCACACCACCCCTGGCCGTCATGTGCCAAAAGTGGTACGGCATGAAAACAGTGCTGCCGCCGCAAACCCTGTGGCCGTTTAATCCCAGTTACGGCATAGCCGTAAACAAAAAGATACTTGAAGAGGGAAACCTGCTGCGCGATTTCCTTATCCTGCATGAAAACGCCTGCAACATGATCCGGCTCAAATCAGAGCAAGCCGCCGCAGTACTTGCTGCTGCGCTAAAAGTTGTGGATGTTGAATTTATACAGGATGTCTTTGCAGTGTCGCCGCGCTACTGCGCCAGCCTGCCGAAAGAGTATATTGAAGCAACAATGAAGTTTGTACCTGTCCTACAGAAAATTGGCCACCTTAAAAAAGACTTGTCAACCGATGAAGTTTTTGACTGCAGCCTTATAGAAAAAACCCACCCCGAACCTCCGCATTATTATCCGTAGAATAATTTATAAAAAATATGGCCTTGATCCTATATTTTTTATAAATTACCACCTGTTCTCGTAGCTCAGGTGGCTATGCCTGAACTACGCCGCTCCGTATTAAAACTTCTGTAACTTATGCAGTACTAAAGAGCAAAAGGGGACGGAGTCAACTTAGCAACCTATGGAGAGGTTATTAAAGTTTATAAGTTGACTCCGTCCCCCTAGCATAGAAAATTGAGGGTGCAACTTAATAATGAATGAAATATCATTCAGAAAATAGCAAAAATCCACTTGTTGCATTAATATTCATTCATAAAAGCTTTAATTAGACACTCGATTTTGCTTTTCATTTGAGCAAATGGACCTTTACCTTGGGGTCGGACCAAACTAAGTAACCCCATTTTTGCCATTAAAAAGTGTGCTCTAAGATCTGATACGGCCTCATTTGGAAGTCTTTTTCTAGTAATTTCAGTTGGTTGGCTTGGTCTGACCCCGGTTGGGAAAACAAACATAAAATGGGGACGGTGAGCTTGAGAGCCGTCCGGTGCAGCAGGTGGTTATGAGCTGTTTTCTCTTAGAAGTACTTTTTCGACGGTAAAAAGAGGGTTCTAAGAGCGAAAATGTCGTGTTTTGAAAAACATTATTGTGTAAATTTAAATAGTTAAGTCAGCTTTGCTTGGTCCGACCCCGACCTCCCACCTTAAGTTGACTTATCGCGATGCCTTTTTGAGGGGGCGTTGTCAGTTCCCCTCTCCATTCCTGCTCCAAGCGCTCCATTTGCGCTCCAAAATCCTGTTTTGCGCTCCATTACCGCTCCAATTGCGCTTCATTAAATCACTTGCGCTTTGCAGTGGTTAACTTGGCAAAAGAATACTTGGTACCACGCCCAGTACCCGATCGCTCCAAAATCCCCTCCTTGTGGAGGGCGCTGAGGATTCGGTAAGCAGTGGTCCTTGGTATGCCCAGCCGCTGGACGCAGCGTGCAGTAGTGATGTCGCCGGTCTCGGTCACTTCTCGGAAAATGGCATCCTTTGGAAGCAGTACTTCCCGGGCTGGTTTTTCCTCGGCAAGGTTTGCATCAGATGAACAGGGCGCGGCATCACGGTCCGACACAGCGAACTCCACCACGAGCCAGTCATGATCAGCCTTGAACAAGGGAATGGGATTCCCGTGCTGTTCAAGCACTCGGCTCATGCGGCGAATGCCGCTGCCACGCTCATCCATTAATTCCAGCCAACTGAGTCCTTGCACAATGAGAGGATTGCGAGCACTAGAGCGTGCCTCACCACTGGCCACCCGGGCCACTGATTGCCCGCCGGGGGGAAGGCCGGGGCTACTCACCCGAAGGTGATCAAGGAACACCTCAACCGAGACCTTGACCCCAGGATCGGAATAATTTCGGTGGGCCAGCGCGTTCACGATCAACTCCCGTAAGGCTTCAGCTGGATAAGCTTCGACGCCCTGGCGCTTCATGCCCTTCACCACTAAAGGATGCGCCGTATTGCGTCGGATGAAGGCGACCGCCTGCTCAACCGCGTGGGGAAGCGGAGCATCAATGAACACAGAATCGATCGGATCATCAGTCTGATCTACCCCGGCGTAGGCATCCATCTGGACGCGAGAGTGACTGAGGGCCACCGATGGATTATGGGCGAGGAGCAGAGCCCCAGCAATGGTGGGACGAAGCACATCAGCCGAGACATCTTTCCAAAGATACCCCCGCGAGAACAGCAGACGGGGCAGCTCGGCGTCATCGATGCGTTCCTTATCCTGTTCCTCAGCTGCAGCCATCATTTCGCGTGCGAGGTTGCCGTCGAGGTCATCCCACGAAAGCACGGGGAGTTCCCCTCGTTCAAAATCTGATGCGGCCCGCTCGGTGAGTTTGCTCTGCTCGACCTGCTCTTTACGGGGCACAATGTCATAAGTCACCGCTATGTGCTCTCGCAGGCGATTACCCACCTTTTCGAGCGGGCTCTTAATCGACGTAAAGCGACTGTATGTGTGCTTATCGTTCCGAATTTCAGTGAAGAAGGCAGATTCCTTCTCTTCCCGGTCTTTGTCCGCACCCTTGACACATACCAACGTCGGAAGTTTCCGTTCCTGCGCGAGGCGATATTCCTCGTGTGTCGCTGATAATCCGTTGCCCGCAGCACTGCCATACTCAGTGCCGATAATCAGGAGGTAGATTTGGCATTGCTGGAGCAGATTGAGATAGGCCTTCGGATTCGGACGGAGAGGTTGCGAGTAGTCCTCGAAGATGCGCGGGACGGTGCACTCGCGCAGGAAGTCATCCATTACGAGGAAACGTCCGATGGCAATACGTTCTTCCTGCAACTCCTTTTGCACTGAGCTGATGAATATCTTGAGTCGAATCACTTTAGCATCTCTCCCAGTTCTTCCCAACCCTATGCGAGAACCGCCAGCTTGGCCAGCTGTTCCTGAACCACCCGCGACGAATCAATCTCGATCAATAATGAGAATGGATCCCGCGCTCCCTTCATCTCACTTGCCCAACAACCAAGCTCACGGACGGCGAGCTTGAGAGCCGCCCGGTGCAGCAGGTGGTTATGAGCTGTTTTCTCTTAGAAGTACTTTTTTGACTATAAAAAGAGGGTTCTAAGAGCGAAAATGTCGTGTTTTTAAAAACATTATTATGTAAATTTAAATAGTTAAGTCAACTTTGCTTGGTTTGACCCCGACCTCTCCTATATTTAAAGGCATTCTAATGCCAAGCTCATCAGCCACATGCTTCTTGCGGTCTGATGAGGAGAAAGATTAGCGTTTCAAGCCTGCGGGATGTTTGTTGGCCCAGGACTATACCAGTGTCGTCGTTTTTGGTAAGCCATGGAGTGCATAAACTCAGAATCCTTAAGAATCTGATAGTAGACCTCCATAAAGTTTTGTGTCAAATCCAAGTCGAATAGATTGGATATGTGTTGAAGCTGCGATTTAATCATCGCGTCTTCTCGCATGATTGTGAGCAGTGGAGCAATGTGCCTATTTTTCCACCGCCCCAGCAACCATTTGGAGCTTTTTCCCAGCAAGAAAGACGCCACGCCTTTCCCAAAAGCATCGATGTTAAGTCCTTCGTCCGACCACGCTTCTTTGCCGACCCCCTCGATCTCATCAAGAACCTCGCTCGATATAAGATCCGTCGCGTCTGTGCCATTTCCAAATTTTAAAACCGAAGAAGCCTCTTCTAATTGGCCAAACTGATGCTGAATTTTTCGTAAGTGGGCTAGCCAATCCCGATGTGATGAATTTTCATCCCGACAAACCATACGGAACTCACGCAGCATTTGTCTCGGCTTGTCCAGCTCGTTTCTAAGATCTTCGACTATTGTGATTAGCGCTGGCGGCTTTGCCGCCCTCGAAAAAGCAACATTGCTAATAGGCTTTAACGGCACATAGGTTGGACCGCCAAGGGTAAATCTAACTCTTCGTTCTTTTTCCTGCTTTGAACCAATCTTAGCATACAGACGAATCAAGGAGAATAGCGCCTCAGACTCCCCCGGTCTTACAGCATTACAAAATACTCCTAGAAGGTCGTAGGGAACCGGTATTGATAGAGAGTTAGAACAAGTTCGTGCATAAAGAGGACGGCTCAAGTTCTCATAATAGTATTGCAAACTTAGGCAATCCGGCTGCCAACTCTCATGAGGTATGTTCTGAACCCCATGGTAACGTAGGTAGCCTTCAAAATAATTGTGCCAATATGGTATTTCAGAATACCACTCTGATTTTGATTCGCCAGCATCCCACAGAATAATGTCATCTGAATTACCAAAAACAGAGGTAGCTAAGTTTCTTATCTCTATCTTCTCTTCTGGGGAGGAGAACGGTAATAAAATTTTGTCAGATAAACATATATGATCAATTAATTGTGATAGATCATAGAGCTGGCTTGCGAGTCGCGGTACGTTCTTGGACAGCCTCTTTTCGGATGCAGCTATCAGTAAATTAAGATGATACCTCCATATCATGCAGCTGTCCTCTGGAATTTCGTCGTTTCGAGGGTGGTGGAGGAATTCCATAAAGCGGTTGACCATCTCGACAGGTGGAGCTTCGGGTGGAGAGTTAAAAGGCGTTTTTGCCAAGATGTATTTAAGAGCATCATTGAAGGAACGAAAAAAGCTTGGACCTTCATAGGAACTGCACCCAAGGAATCGGTAATGGGTGTGGGCACAAGGAGAGAGGATCAGAGATCGGTGGTTTTTGTTCCAAAGAAGAACCCCTAATGGTTCCGTTTTGAGCGGTTCAAGAGCATCCTCATTCCAGAAGCCGATGACTTCGCTCACCGTCTCCGGCTGGTATAGGGCCCAGTCTTGACATTCAATTATTATCTTCATTGCTGCTTCCTATAAATCACTTATACTAGCCCCCCAAGGCTTACATGCGCCAGACTCGTGGCGTAGCGAAGAGTTTGGGTCGTTGTGCACCCAATTGTTAGGTTGCTGAAATTTCATCGGAGTATTCTTCTAAATAACTTCGAAGATTTATTTTTCTAAAATTACGCGTACTCAGGTCTATTTCTAAAACAGCCCCTAATTCGAAATCACCCCCAATAGGGGATTTATTTGGTACGTTAGACAAGCAAAAATACCAGCGGAGTAGCCCCGAAAACAGCGATATACCCAATATGATTTCTGATGTTGTATGCAATGAAAATATTTTCTATGAATTTTCTATGGGGTCAAACCTACACTTGTTACTTTACTAGTCAATAGTGTAGGTTTGACCCCATTTCCCTCTCTCAGAACCACCTGCGACGAATCAATCTCAATCAGTGATGAGAATGGATCCCGCGCTCCCTTCATCTCACTTGCCCAACAACCAAGCTCACGGACGGCGAGCTTGAGAGCCGCCCGGTGCAGCAGGTGGTTATGAGCTGTTTTCTCTTAGAAGTACTTTTTTGACTATAAAAAGAGGGTTCTAAGAGCGAAAATGTCGTGTTTTTAAAAACATTATTATGTAAATTTAAATAGTTAAGTCAGCTTTGCTTGGTCCGACCCCGACCTCCAGCAAAGCCCCTTACTGTTTCCGGGGCTTTGTTTGTGTGTATGACTTACAGCGCTAGTCTATCTGAAAATATCATTAGTTCATTTCCGGTACTTGCTTTATTTGATGAATAATGAATATTAAATTGTTGGGACCTTCTGTTTTTATAAAGATCGCTTATTTCTTTTACATTATCATACGTTAATACCCAATTAAAATTGGGGTGACCATTTAAAAAATCCGCTAACTTTTTATGGTCACTATATTTATAGTGATTTAGATAGAGTTGGCCACCTTTTTGGAAATAAGGTGGATCAAAATATACAAAAATATTTTTTTCATTATATTTTTTTTGTAATAATTCTATACCATCTATGTTTGCCAGTTTAATTCTTTTTGAATATAGGCTGATAGTTTTAACTCTATTAATTAAGGTTTCTCTATTAAACCTTGCGTCAATTTTCCATTTGCCTGATTGGTCTTTACCTCCAATTGGACCACCTTTTAAAATCCCGGAACGATTGGTTCTGTTTAGGTAAAAAGTTGCAAAACCTCTTTCAAAGAGTTTTGAGCTTTTATTTAGGAAGATATTTTTTTGGTTGTTCCATTCCGTCATGTTCAAGCTAATTGATCTGATTTTTTCTGTGAACTCTTCTGTCTTTTTCAGGATCGACCACCAAAAGGCATAAATAGAGCGGTCAAAGTCATTTATCATGATGCGATCAACTTCTTCCATGAATAATAATTGTATGGCTGCCCCTGATCCTCCAGCAAAAGGTTCAATATAGGTACAGTTGTTGATATTATTGTTGTAAATTAGATCCCTAAAATATTGAGCTAGACAGGATTTTCCTCCTGGATATCGTAAGGGGCTGTTATGTTTTTTGTTTTTAAGTACTATTTTATTCATTGGCTGGGTTTAGTAGTATTTTAATTAATGATTCCATTTTCGCCCATGCCACCCTGACATCTGATTCAGATGAAACCCAGTTCTCATTATGATTTAGCATGTGCATTCTAAGCAGAGAGTGTTGAGAAGTATAGTCACTTTTTATTTGATGTATAACCTGTTTGATATTGTCGTCATTGATTAGCGTGCATGCGGGTGACATCAAATACGTTAACATTTCAGCAAGAGTTGGATTATGTCGAGAGTTTTTTTTCAAAAAATTATATTTATTTTTTTCTTTTAAATATACAACCAAGGCACATTCTAAAAAGCTGCGTAGTAAGTCATGCGTTGCATTGGGAAGTAGTTTGACATTAATGTCTTTGAGTTCCTTATAAATCAATTTAAGTGAAGAGCTTGAAACGCGGAACGGAACTCTTGCAGGGTGGAATAACCCTTTTGGTTCTTTGAAACTGGATGGGCTTCTATCTTTGGATGGTTCTGGCGGCTTGATTCCTTTTGCTGATTTGCTGGTAAAAGTGCCTTTTAATTTTTTATTTGGGATAAGTTTTTGGGGGAATGAGTTAATGTATTCTTTTCTTTGAGACGCTTTGTTGTATTCACGAGAGTCAATAATTCCATTCGCGACATCTTCAATAATTTTTTTGTAGCCTTTTTAAAATTCTTCTAGTTTGATTTTTCCTTTGACTTCTCCAAATTCATTAAACTCTATGCATAGAAAATTTCTCACCTGTTCATCATCGTACATCCGCTGGAGATTCGTAACTGGAAATTTTCTTTCATTGTGAACTTTATTACCAATCTGACTGTCTTCATACTTAATTGATTTTGATAGTTTGTGCATTTCTAACATTTTAATAAATTTGGGGATGTCTTGCTCTGGGAATTCGCGGATAAGATCCGGAATCGATTTTCCGTTATCTATCTGGCTTTGATAAAAGTATGCTTGGCGAAGCGGTTTTCAGGGTCTTCTTAGGTTTACTGTGTGTTTATTGGCTAATAAAGTTAAAGCTTTGTCTCTACTGGGTGCAAGTACAACCTTAATTTTGGTAATTTTTTGTTTTTTAAGCGCTTTCAGTTTTCCCTTGAAAGCCGGAACTATTTCCGGATTAAATAAAGCTTTTAAGGCCGCTAATCGTCGGTTCCCTTCTAGAATTAATAATTTGTTTTTTTCTTTGACTGCAATCGGGAGCTCATCTGGAAAGAGGCCGTAAAGAGCTATGCTTTTTGCAATGTCAAAAGCTTCTTCGTTTGCAAAAAGGTCTTGAATTAATGCATTTTGTGCTTCTAATTTAATTGGTATTCTGATGTTTTTTGAATCGAGAAATAAATTTTGAATTTCATGTGGTTCAATTTTCCAATTCATTACTCCCCCTTAATTTTTAAACGGACAATAGCTTTAATAGTTATTTTTCGAAGGATGTATGGTGTGCCTAATTATATTGGCATACCTATATTTTATAATCAAGCAAGGCCTATCACCTTTGTAATTTTCGCATCATCTATATATAAATGACTAATGCACTGACTGTTGACATTTTGAACTTTTTTGCAAAATCTTAAATACTTACGGGGGTTTATTTTTAAGTCTTCTAAAAGCTTGGTACTGCCTCAAATTTGTGTGTATGGTAATTATTGGTCATGATTGGCATCGAAGCCTACGGGGCGGGCGAGACGATAATTGTATATCTGGGGGTCACATCTTCCCTCTCCCAATGTTAATTTTGTGATTTTATAGCTTGAGCCACTTTCTCTGCTTTGGCGATCTCGCAATAATATCCAGCAACCTTGAATAGATCACCGCCTGATTCATTATAAAACTTTGCGGGACATATTATGCAAAAATCAAGACAATCACAGTTCATACATTTTGGGAATGATGAGTTGGTGATATTTCTAAGGGCAGCGATTTCTGGGGATTTATTCCAAACATCGATAGCCGTATCTTTATGAACATTTCCGAGAGGTATTCTAAAACCAGGACAAGGGTAATAATTGCCATTTGCTGATAAACACATCAGCGAAAACCCCATTCCGCATACCGGGTCATTTGGTCTATATTTTCTAGATGATTTTTCGCCCACAGCGTGTGGTTCATCACCTTTACTTCTATTCATTACTACATTATGAATCTTGGTAACATCAATTCTGTGATCAATATTGTCGCGTGAAAAGTCCTCTTTTGCCATAATCGCCAAATCATTACTGACAGGAATACCAATGCTTGATCCGTATTCAATAACTTGTTGGTATGAATTAATGTTCTCTCTAAGTATAGGACAAGCGATTTCAACTCTAATATCATTAGCAACAAGGGTATTTATGGCTTTCACTGTTTTGTTCCAGCTGTTTGAGTTTCCTGTAATTCCATCGTGGACGACTGGATCCATGCTGTAGAGAGAGATTTGTACTAATGCTAAATTGAGCTTTTTCAATGAGTTAATAATCTTATTTTCTAATAGAGTTCCATTGGTTAGAAGTATAACGGAAAGGTCTTTTTTGCGGGCATAGGATAATATTTGTATCAAATCTTTGCGTAGCAAAGGTTCCCCCCCTGTGAATACTACTTCTAAGGTCCCCATTGAATTGATTTGATCCAAAAAGGAAAAAACTACTTCTTTTGATATTTCTTGATTTGAATTGTGGTTGGGAAAATAGCAGTGCACACATTCCAGATTGCATTTTGTAGTAAGTTCTATATGTGCTCGGAATGGACGGGGATAATCCTTGAAATGTTCAATGAGAAAGTCTTGTGAGTCTGCAATTCCATCCCGTTCCGTTTTCTTGTTTGTGCTTGGGTGACTGCTGTAAGAGAAGGGGGTATCATTATCGTTAAGAATTTCTTCGGTTTTGCCTGTAACAACAAAACCTTCATTTTCTAGCTCAGAAACAAATTGAACGAAATCTTCTTCCAACTCGTGGTTGGGTACGTCAGAAAATTTCAAGTAAAGCTTGTTTGCAGCGACATCAATTGAAATCGGGTCTCGACCAATAGTATGTAAAAACTCGGCACCAACTTCGTCAAGAACCATATCATTATGAGATAATTGGTTATATATATACCCAACGTTTTCATAACGCCTTGCGAAAGTGTACCTACTTAGACGAACCAATTTCATAATATCTTCTATCTATTGTTTGAGAAGTCGAGGGGTGAAGACAAAAGTTCATTCACCCCTCGAATATTTCTGCTTGATTAGCAACCTGCTTTCGCTAGGTGACCACAACGAACATTTCCACTTGCATTTGTTTTTTTCTCAGTGTTCTTTGGTTTTGCTAATACTTTTGGTTTTTTATATGCCATTAATCTCACCTCCTTTCCCTATATGAATATACTTTCATTTAACGTTTGCCATAACCGGTTTTAAAAAAGCATAGCGTTTTAAAATCCGTGTTCATGGCCTTGTTATACTATTTTATTGCTCTGTACTTTCGAACAATTGAGAAGCTGCTTTTTCGATTTCATCAGGGGACATCTCTTTAAGTATTGTTGAAATCCCCCATTCATGCCCAAATGGATCTCGGACACGAGAGAATCTTTCACCAAAAAACATATCGGTTGGTTCCATTAATAATTCTGAACCATTGTCGACCATTAGTTTAACAACTTCATCACAATCCGTAACATAGAGATGAATAGATACAGTAGTCCCACCTAGGGTTTTTGGACTTGGTGTCCCACCATGCTCAGGGATTTCGTCACTTAGGTACATACGAGTATTTCCAATTCGGAACTCAAGGTGCATGATACGACCATCGGGCATGTTTAGCTGTACCCATGGTTTAGTGTTGAAAATCTGAGAATAGAATTCGATGGCTTTCTTGGCATCATCTGCTATTAAGTATGGTACAATTTCTAGTGCTTTCATATTTCCCTTCTTATTTTCTAAAGTATAACGTTGCTGCTCACGGGCGCGCGTGTTTTTGCGCGTCCGGTGCAGCAGATGGTTGTGCGCTGTTCCTTATTAATATTTGGTGCACAGCTAGAATTTTAGTTTTTTAGCTGTCTTAACAATACAATAAGAATGTGATGCAAAAATTAACCAATAAAGATAGGCCCCCAATACCAAAACGATAAAGCAGGCAATTGACAGCCAAATATTTGTAGCCTCAATAGCTTTATAAGTTGTTTTGCTTATGAATATTAAAACAAAAAGGCCGCAAATCCATAAATTCAGTACATGCAGTCTTAAACGGATCGCGAAAAATGATAATGATAGTAGGACGAAATAGCTCATTAAAAAGAAAGAATCTATTAATCCAGGTTGATATTCTGGCGGCCAAAAATACTTAAAAACAAACCACAGTAATACACCAACGCAATAAAATGCTGCGGCATAGAATTGTATGAGGCTGTTTTCTTTGTCAAATTTTGAATTGTAAAATTTCATTTATTATTTACGCACAACAGTGTAATAGATAGAAAATATTCCGTCATATTAACCCATATAGATGGAAGAATTTTCCGCTTATTGTGATATTAAACTATGAAAGGCGGAATAAAGTCAAAATCATTTTCCACTTATTACAAATTCGTTTACAAAATTCCACTTATTGCAATATTAAAGTATGAAACATGGAAAATAAGCCGAGGTTTCGCCCCAATCCGGATATTAAATTAATGGACCAGATACGAGAGATCCTTCGATATCACCATTACGCTTATCGAGCAGGGCGGACCTATTATCAATAGCCGATATTCAGGGACACAATACTAACATTTTAACTACAAATTATTTTTTTTAACAACTCACTTAAGTAATCGACGCTTGAAGTCGACCTTAAATTTTAACGCGCGGAGCCGCGCTGGCGCTGCCTCCAATTAATGCTATAATGCATCCAGATTTTTTTGAATGTTTTCAAAATATAGAAGCGATGGTGTTTTTTTGAAACTACTACTTTGCAATGTGCAGATACCCGTCGAACAAGACGGACGGGATGAATATCTCAGGATCGCTGCACAACAGCTAAAAATCTGTCCGAGCAATATTGAACTCTTCAAGATTCTGAACAAGGCGCTTGATGCGACCAATGCAGAACAGTTTTATTATGATCTTACTCTTGTTGTGCGTACCCCCGACAACTTTGACAACAAGGGTAACCTTCCACATTACACCGAAAAACCAGCACCGGCCATAAAGCCAAGAAACAGTATGCAGCGGCCCATAATAATCGGCTTCGGCCCTGCAGGCATGTTCGCGGCCCTTGAGCTTTTAGAGCATGGCCTCAAACCTTTCATATTTGAGAGAGGTAAAAAAATAGAGGAGCGCTCAACTGATGTTCAACGTTTAATTAAAGAAAGTGTGCTTGACCCTGAATCTAACATCCAATTCGGGGAAGGCGGAGCCGGTTCGTACTCAGACGGAAAGCTGTTTTCCCGTGTCAAGAATTCAACCTATGCAAACAAGGTGCTTGATACTTTCATCAAATTCGGCGCACCTGATGAAATAGCCTATATCCGCAAGCCTCACGTTGGCACTGACGTACTGTGCAAGATAGTGGGCAATATACGACGCCATATTTTAGAGCGGGGCGGCGAGATACACTACAGCTCAAAAATGACGGATATGCTCATTGCCGGGGGGAAGGCCGTGGGGGTCGTTATAAACGCTGAAAAGGAATATCTCTGTTCAAGCCTCTACCTTGCGATTGGAAATTCCAGCCGCGACACATTTGAGCTGCTGCACTCCAAAGGCATTACCCTCGAGCAAAAACCGATTTCAGTTGGGTTGCGGGTGGAGCATCCCGCTAAAACGATCAACCTCATGCGCTATGGTGATAAATACAGAGACTTTGCCAACATAGGAGCTGCCACGTATTCGCTCACCCACACCAATCGAACAACCAGGCGCGGCGTATATTCATTCTGCATGTGTCCCGGCGGTGAGGTGATCAATGCTTCATCTGAAAACGGCCTGCTTGTGGTAAACGGTATGAGCTATGCAAGCAGAGCATCGGCATTCTCGAATTCTGCCCTTGTAGTAACCTGCCATACGGATGATTATGCATCGACCGACCCGCTGGCTGGCATTGCATTTCAAAAGGATATTGAACGAAAGGCTTTTGCTGCGTCAGGAGGGAACTGGAAAGCGCCTGCTCAGAATCTGCCGGATTTTTTATCCGGGAGGGTTTCAGGCCATTTAAATGCCAACTCCTATACAATGGGGGCCGTGGCCGTTGACATGCATAAAATTCTACCCGCATGTGTCTGCAAACCGCTGGTGGAGGCATTTACTACATGGAAAGAACTATACCCGCTGTATGTTTCAGAAGACGGGATAGTTCTGGGTGCGGAGACAAGAACCTCCTGCCCTGTACGGATTATTCGCAGCGAAAATTATGAATCCGTCAACGCAAAGGATCTGTACCCCATAGGCGAAGGCTCAGGCTATACCGGCGGCATTACCAGCTCTGCCATTGATGCCATAAAAGCTGTGGAGGCGAGGTGGGGGAGTTAGTTTTCGTTTCAAATGCGGCGGGTTGGCACCTGCCCGACATGCTAGAAGAACCTATTCGACTTCTTTAAATTTTTCTTTGAGTACACCGCATTTTGGACAATTTGCGGGCGGCATATCTCCCCTGTGAATATGTCCGCAAACAATACATTGCCATTTCTTCATACGTATCTCCTTTTGCAAGTAAGAGGCGTGCAATTATCAGGACTGATTCTCTGCCATAAAATCTTCCAAAATGATGGATGCGGCAAGTTCGTCAATTTTTTTGGGGTCTACCTTGAAATTGTAGCGTGCTGATTCTCGCATGCGCTCCCTGGCTTCCGCGCTTGAGAGCGCTTCGTCCTGCTCAAAAAGCGGCAGGGGGGCGATGGCTTCTTTCAATTTGTCACTGAACTCCTCAACCCGCGCAGTCATTGAGCTGGGTTTGCCATCGAGAAAGCGTGGCATGCCAAGAACGACAATTGATACGCTCTCATCCTGGACAACATGTTTAATTGTTTTAATCAGCTGATCGTCATTGTGGTAGGCCACGGTGTCGTACGGACGGGGATAGGGATCGCCCGGAGCAAACAGGGCCAGCCCGGTTGCCTTGGTTCCAAAATCAATAGCCAGGACTTTTTGCCCCTTCAGATCCGGTATTGGCGTTTTCATGACACAATCCCCTCTTTTTTAGCAACTAGCCCTGCTCAAAACCTTATTGCTATCTCATTACCAGGAGCCAGACAATCTTCTTAATTCCGCAATCAAACTGTCGTTTCAAACGAACAGATTTTTGGAGGGACGCGCTTCCGCGCGTCCGCTCAACAATCACATGCGGCCACGACAAAGCGTGGCCCTCCAAGATCTCTCCCTGCGGTCGAGATGACAAGGTATATATCGTTATAATAAAAAGACCATTTTACCGTCGATTCAAAAATGTAGCTTCTCAGCTGTTGGGTTTTAATCCCGTTGCAGCGCAGCAAAAAACGTCACACCGGTAAAAACCGGTATCCAATATCTTTTCCTCATCTTTATTTTCTGGATTCCGGCCTTTGCCGGAATGACTACTTAGTCAATCGGACGCGCAGAAGCGCGTCCCTCCAAAAGACCCATTCGCGCGAAATGACAACCCAACAGGCGGTTCAAGAATGCCCGAATGCAAGACGCGCGAAGTCATGAGGAATGAGGCGTACCTTTCGTACGCCGCAGTGACAAATGACGAGCGCACCGCAGCAGACGGGTATTCTTGGACCTCCTGTAAAGAAAAAACCGGAGCAGACAATAAGCCGGGTTCTGTTCCCCGCCCGAAGACGGAGCAATGATCATTCATCTGGGACACCTGTTGCCAGATGCCTCATGCAGCCTACCCGGAAGCGTAAAAGCGGGCAACTCTCCGAACAGCCCGGAGGCGTTCGTGCTTCCCTATTTGGCCTTGCTCCGGATGGGGTTTACCAAGCTATCCCGGTCACCCGGGATACTGGTGAGCTCTTACCTCACCTTTTCACCCTTACCCTGAACCGGCTTGCACCGGCGCAGGGCGGTCTATTTTCTGCGGCACTTTCCTTAGGGTCGCCCCCAGTCGCCGTTAGCGACCATCCTGCCCTGCGGAGCCCGGACTTTCCTCCACAGCCAGGCTGGTGCCTGGCTGCAGCGACCATTTTGTCTGCTCCGGTCGCGTTAATATATACTATTGTGTATCGTTTCACCCGGGTTGTCAACTCAGACAGCATCCAAATACCCTTACCAAAGCACCCATAGCGGGAAGGTGGAGCTATTTGATTTTTTAGCATTTTTTTGCTATTCTTCAGCTGTAAATAAATTTATCATATGGCAATGGCACTATTAAAATTCGAGGTGTTAAATGGATATAAAAATTGAAATGATTCCGTCTGAAGAGCTTAAAGGCGGGGTTGTTCCCGGACAGGCATTTGATTTTGGCAAGGCATTTTCAGACCGCATGCTGACCATGCGTTATGCGCCTGAAAAGGGCTGGCAGGATGCCTGCATAAAGAAGTTCGGCGATTTTTCGCTTTCCCCGGCAACCATGTGCCTGCACTACGGACAGCTTATCTTCGAAGGCTTGAAGGCCTACAGACGGCAGGATGGCAGTATCGGACTGTTCCGGGCTCGGGATAATCTTGAGCGCATGAACAAATCCGCCGAGCGCATGTGCATGCCGACAATCGACGTAGAGGAAACCTACAGGGCCATGGCGCAGTTGATTGCGCTTGAAAAAAACTGGGTTCCGCATGACGAGGGCGCCTCACTCTACATTCGACCAACCATGATCGCCACTGATCCGTTGATCCGCCTGAAGGCCTCTGAGACGTACCTGTTCTATATTATCTGTTCGCCTGTTGGACACTACTATGCAAACGGCATGCAGCCGACAGGAATTATTGTGGAAGAGCAGTACGTACGTGCAGTGCGCGGTGGAGTCGGTTTCGCAAAAACCGCTTCTAACTACGCGGGCTCTTTGCTGCCTGCCAAAAAAGCTGAGATGGCCGGGTATGACCAGGTGCTGTGGCTCGACGGCGTTAACCGTGAATACGTCGAAGAAGTCGGCTCAATGAATATCTTCTTTAAATACAAGGACCGGGTAGTAACCTCGGCGCTTAATGGTTCTATTTTGCCGGGCATTAGCCGCGATTCAGTCATACAGATTGCACGCTCCTGGGGCATGCAGGTTGATGAGGAGCAAATAAGCATACAACGTTTGTGTGATGATATTGAATCCGGCAAAATAGAAGAAATTTTTGGCTCTGGAACCGCAGCGGTTATTGCATCGGTTGGAACCCTGCATTATAAAAACCGTGATTATACTGTCGGTAACAACAAAGCAGGGGCGTTCAGCTTAAAAATGTATGACGAATTGACCGGCATTCAGTATGGCAAAATCGAAGACCGCTTCGGCTGGACAACGATTGTAGCCTGAACATCCGGTAATGCCCGCAGTTACGGGGCGATTCCCACGAGCTGCACAACAGGTTCCGGCTCATAAACTGCGCGGTTCGCAAGAAGCCGCACGCTGCAGGCCAGCCACCATGTTAACGCGCACATTTGAATCACACCCGCAGGCACGAGTCATTGAAAAGGCCGTTGAAATATTGCGTGCAGGCGGACTTGTGGTCTACCCCACCGACACCATTTACGGCCTCGGTTGTGATCTGCACAACAAAAAAGCTTTGGAAAAACTCTACCGCATGAAAGGCCTTGATGAAAAAAGCCCGCTAAGCTTTATCTCACACGACCTGAGTCATGTTTCTGAATATGCCCAGGTTTCAAACCGTGCCTACCGACTCATAAACAAACACCTTCCCGGCCCCTATACATTTATTCTGCCCGCAACTCGCGAAGTCAACCGTTGCATGCTCTTTAAGCGCAAAACTATCGGCTTTCGCGTGCCTGCCAGCAATGTGTGCCGCATGTTGAGCGAGGAACTTGGTACCCCCATTATTTCCACCAGCGTGCCCCTGTGGCGCGAGAAAGTTTTGAACTCAGGCGAGGTCATTGATGACTATTTCGGCCACCAGGTTGACATGGTGCTTGATATCGGCGTGCTGATTTCGGAGCCATCTACCATTGTGGATCTCTCAGGCGATGAATATGCAATCACCCGGCAGGGCAAAGGCGAAATACAGCTGTAGCAAAGGGGTTGGCCTTCGTTATGAAACGTGGAGCCAGTGTGATAAATCCCTGCCGGCCATTTCCGCAAAGCGTTCAATCTGTTCGTAGTAATAATCAACCAGCATATAGCGGGTTTCAGGCGGCATGGGGTTGTAGTCCGTCTTGTTCACCTTACGCTCAAGGCCTTCTGGAACAAACGTGTCATCCACGCCGATAAAACGGAACAGAGATTGCGCAAGACCAACAGGATCGGTCTTGATATCATCATAGAAAAATACCCCAAAATCAGGGAATGCTTCTTGCCAGTAGGCAAGCTGATCGGCGTACAAGCCCCGGCTTTTGATCCAGCGGCCATCATCGGCCCACATCGTTTTAAAATCTACGCTGCGTTTGCCAATTCGGTCTTTACGGCGCCGCCAAAACCAATAAGCCGACCAGGCCCGATCCACCGGATTCCGAAACATTGCAAATACCCGCACACCGGGATACCGCTTTTTCAGCTCATCCCGGGCCGCGGGCTGCTCGCGCCAGAAATAAATCCTGCGCCTAGGGTTCCAGTGAGGGTAAAACTCCCGGTGCGCGGAGTCGGGCCGGGGTGAAATAATATAACTCTGGGTGAATTCACCTGCCAGCCGTCCATTTTTATCCTTGAACCAATTATGATACCAACGGTATCCCTTATGGTAGTAGCGAACAAAAAAGCTAATCTCCTTTTTATTCATAAGCAGCCGGGGATGCTGGGCCAGCACGTATCCGGCCCAACTCGTTCCAGCCTTATGAACACCAACCCCGACAAAATCAGGGCCGTCAGGACTCGGCAATCTGTTCAAAGGCACGCTGGTCATTATATTTCCTTGATGGTATCCGCAGATGACAGGCGAATCAGACAGGTCTCATACTCTACTAGGAAGGACGCTAAGATTTTTTATTATTCCCAAGAATAGCATCAAGCCGGCTAATGTCATCGGCCATGTCATCAACCACATCAGCGGACGGAAGGGCTACAGGCGTAGACGTAGACGTAGACGCTACTGACTCGCACTCTAAAAATTCTTCAAGCTTCTTTTCAGTAATGTGAAAAGCCTTGCCCACACGTCGGGCTGTCAACTGCCCCTTTTTTATAAAGCTCCGTATGCGCCTGACGGAAACCCCTAACCGATCGGCAACCTCTTTATCGGTAAATATTTTTATGCTTCCAAGCTCTATCATGATCGGATCCTGACCTGAAAATGACGATTTTAAACATTGGCTCGCCCTGTTCCCTGTCCAAATACTATATAATATCAGTGCTATACATGTCAATGCAAGAAGCCCCGCGAAACGCTGATGCAGTCTTTATCAGAGCAGGTTTTTTCCAGTTGTAGCCATGGTCAGGGCGCTGTGCTTGACACCGCGGGCGGCCTTGAGCCGGGAGGCCAGCTTTTCTATCTCCTGCGGAATTCCTTGCACAACAATTACCTCGAGACAATTATGATGATCGAGATGAATATGCTGCGTAGCACTGATAACATCGTGGTGCTCATGCTGAATATCCGTCAACCGCGCGCTCAGATCGCGCGTATGGTGATCGTAAACCAGCGTAATTATGCCGGCCACAATTTCACCTGAAAGCCATTCACGACGAACCAGTTCATCGCGGATAAGATCGCGCAAAGCCTCTGAGCGATTAGTGTAGCCGCGTGCGCCGATCAGGCTGTCAAAGGCTTTAAGCAATGTTTTTTCAAGCGATATGCCGAAACGGACGAGGGAGGACATGCGTGTAATCTCCTGCTGTGTGCGTATTTTAAGAAAAAATAGCAACCCATGCCCAGAAAGTCAATCTCCAAAACACACGTCATAGCCGATATGTCAGCCTGACATACGCTTTTGTCGCATACCAACGCAGGCCACAACCGCTTCAAACAGTAGCACGATTTTAAATAATTGACATATCGGCGTGGCTTAGCTATACTTTTATAATAGATAAAAATAACATCAAACGAGCATAATGCCATGCATCACAAGTTTGTTATCTTCCCCCTGTCAGCGATTGTCGGTCAGGATCTGCTTAAAAAATCCCTGTTGATCAACGCGATTGATCCGACCGTCGGGGGCGTTATTATCACGGGTGATAAGGGTACGGGCAAATCAACCGCCGTGCGCGCACTTGCCCATACGCTTCCGCGCCTGCGCTCGGTTGAAGGCTGCCCGTTTAACTGCGACCCGGAAAACATGCGCCTGATGTGCAAGGCCTGCCAGGCGCGTTTTGAGCAAGAGGGCAGTTTGCCCTGGATTGAAAAGGCCATGGAAATTGTTGACATGCCGCTTTCAGCCACCGAAGATATGGTGGTCGGCAGCCTTGATATCAAGCGGGCTCTTACCGACGGCATCAGGGCTCTTGAGCCCGGCATCCTGGCCCGCGCCAACCGCAATATACTCTACATTGATGAAGTCAACCTGCTGGATGATCACCTGATCAACATTCTGCTGGACGCGGCCGCTATGGGCGTCAACGTTATTGAACGCGAAGGTATTTCACTCTACCACCCGGCCCGTTTTCTGCTGATAGGAACCATGAACCCAGAAGAGGGCCGCCTGCGGCCTCAAATCCTTGACCGCTTCGGGCTGTGCGCTAATGTAGGCGCGCTCACCGACCCCCGGGACCGCCTGGAGGTTATAAAACGACGCAAGGCATTTGACCGCGATTGCTGGGCGTTTGAAGAACAGTTTGCCACGGCCCAGCAAACACTTAAAACCGATATTTCCTCAGCGCAGCAGCTTTTACCGGATGTGGCCGAGAGCACGCAGATGCTTGAGCAGATTGTAACTATTACGAGCTCGCTTGGCATTCGCACGCACAGGGCTGATATCGTAATGGAAAAAACCGCAGCGGCCATTGCCGCACTTGCCGGCCGCAGGGAGCTTACGCGCCAGGATGTCATTGACGCCGCCCTGCTGGCACTGCCGCACCGCATGCGCCAAAAACCATTCGAAAAAGACATCCCGCTTGACAGCCAGCAAATCGAAAGCGCGCTCGACCAGCAACTCGAAGATGAACAACCCGACACCTTTGAACGCGACGGAGAGGTAAAAAAAAAACCTTAGCGCCCCCGGCCATGCAACCCTCCCGGGGCCGTCAAGCGCCCTCCCGGGATCCATCGCGCGGCCGCTATATCAGCGCACGCCCGGCTGAGGAACCTCGCAGCGTGGCAATTGATGCCACTATCCGTCGGGCAGTACGCCAAAGCGGCTCGCTTACCATTCAACCCGCCCATCTCATGGAAAAGATCAGGAAAGCACCGGGCGAGGGGCTCTGCATCCTCGCGCTTGATGTTTCCTCATCCATGCGGCTCGATCGCAAGGTGCGCCTGGCAAAAAAACTCACCTGGCAGTATCTGCAAGAATCCTATGAAAAGAAAAACCGGATTGCCCTGATTTGCTTTCACGGCAACAGCCCGCAAATAATTGTACCGCCAACCCGCGATCACAACGCCGTTGATGAAGCCCTGGACCATATCCCCAGCGGCGGCAAAACTCCACTCACTGCAGCGCTGCTGCAGGCCCTGGAACTCGCCGAAAATGAGACCCGCGCTGCCGTAACAATTGTGCTGATTTCTGACGGACGGCCCACTGTTTTTCAAACCGATTCCTTTGCCGGGGATTTGAACCTGCTGGCAGCGCAAAAAACCGATGCACACCTGATCTGCGTTAATACTGAGCGCCGCACCCGCAGCATGGGCTTTCTTGAACAACTGGCAACAGGCCTTAACGCAGAGCATTACTACCTGGAGGAACTGCTGTGATACGCATTCTGGCGTTAACCGCCATGGACAACTCGACCGACCTGTTTGATGCTGCCGCCCGGGTTGCAACTGAACACAAAAATATGCTTTTCATTGAAAAACTCTATTCCCGTGACTTTGAGCCGCAGAGTTCAAGCCTTGATCCGGTACGGGAAGCACTATCGCGCGCTGATATTATTCTCATTGATGTACGCTCTGATACTCGTCTTGGCCGCTGCTTGCCCGAGCTGCTTGCAGACCACAATAAAACCGTTGTTGTCCTTATCGCAGTCAGCAATGAGATCTTTTCCTTGACACGCATGGGCGCTTTTTCCGGCACAATGATATTTAAGCCCGGGCGTGAGCGTTCTTTTTCAATCAACGATTTTATCAAAGCCAAAAAATTTGCCACACTCGGGAAAAAACTCACCGGACTGCTGCCCTTTCGCATGCTGCGAGACATGAACCGCTGGATGCTGATCCAGCAATACTACACTCAGGGCGGATCCGACAACCTCTACTCCATGCTTCTCACGCTGTTAAAATACTACGGCGGGCAAGGCCATATCAAAAATATTGCAAAACCACGCGAAATGCCTGCCTGGGGCCTGTACTGCCCCGGCAAGGGTATTTTTACGGATCGGCAAGCCTATTGCCGGGCAATCGGCTTTGACGGGCAGCGCCCAACCGTTGCGGTTCTGATGCACGGGGGTATGCATTTCAGCGATGCGGTTCCCGTGATTGACCTGCTATATGCACGCCTAAGCGTGCACGTGAACCTGCTCAATATTTTTTCCAATGTCGAAAACAATATGGAAGCCCTGCAGGCCTACTGCGACGGCATTGATCTGTTAATTACCATGCAGTACTTCAGGCTGTGGGGCGGGCCCTACGGCGGAGACCCTGAGGTAATTTACCGGTTTTTACGTGAACGCGATGTACCGCTGCTGGTGGGATTGCGAGCTTTTGAAACCGATCTTAAAACCTGGCGCATGGGCACAGCCGGACTCACCCCGATTGAAACAGTGCTGGGCGTAACGCTTCCTGAACTTGACGGTGCAGTAGGACCTTTTTTCCTTGGCGGACTGGAGATGATCGAGGATCAGACACTCGGGATCGTAAAACGTCAGGTTGCGATTGAGGAGCGAGTTGAGCGCTTTGGTGCCAGGATTATAAAATGGCTGGCCCTGCGGTCAAAACCGATCGCTCAGAAAAAAATTGCCGTGATTGCCTACAGCTATCCGCCCGGCGAACACAGTCTGGCCGGCGCCGGATATTTGGACGTGTTTGCAAGCCTTGAGCGCTTACTACACCAAATGCAAGCGCGTGGCTACGAAGTGCATATACCGCCAGATGGCATCAAGGATTTTTTCCTGAACAACGGCATTGTCAACTCACCCATGTATCAGCATGCAAAAGGCATCCGACTTTCCGGCGCGCGCTACAAGCAGTGGTTCTGTACCCTGCCGGAAAAAATTCAGCAACAGGTGCTTGACACGTGGGGCCCGCCGCCCGGAAATATCATGGTTGATGGTGACGACCTGCTTGTGCCGGGAGCAATCGTGGGCAATATTTTTATCGGGGTGCAGCCCGAGCGCGGCAACCACGAAAAAACCGAGGGCATGTATCATGACAAGGCCCTGCCGCCCCACCATCAATATCTGGCCTTTTACTGTTACCTTGAACAGGAATTCGGGGCTGACGCGCTCCTGCATTTCGGCACACACGGCACACTTGAATTTCTGCCGGGCAAGGAAGTTGCGCTATCGCAGGACTGCTTCCCCGATATTCTGCTGGGCAGCCTGCCAAATATTTATTATTACTGGGTCGGCAATCCATCTGAGGCAACAATTGCCAAACGCCGCGGCTATGCCCTGTGCATTTCACACGCATCACCGCCAATGACACCATCGGGCCTCTACGAGGGCTACCTGCTGCTTGAAGATATGCTGGGCCAGTATAGCCGGGAGAAGGACCCTGCAACCCTTGAGCAACTTGAAACCTGTGCACGCGACCTGCATCTGCCTTCCGATCCGCAGGAACTACAGCGCGAACTCTACATCATTAAGAGCCGCCTGATTCCCCACGGGCTACACGTAATGGATAAACAGTACTCTAGCCAGGAACTTCACGACTGCCTGCTCGGATCCCTGCACTTTGATCGCGAGCAACCCTCACTCTACACCCTGTGTGGTCGCGAGCTTGGCCTTGACTGGCAAACTGTTAAAAACACCCCGGCAGGAGAGCGTATTCGCAAAGCAGCCGAGCAGACTCTGGACGCACTCTTGCGCAACAATCCTCCCTCCTGGTGCGATGCCGCCTACAGTCAGTACGTACTTAATCTGCAGCAGCGTTTTAATTTCAGTGCTGAAAGCAGCGCACTGCTGGATGCCCTCGATGGCCGCTATATCTTCCCGGCACGATCCGGTGATCCGCTGCGCGACCCGGAAGTCTATCCCACGGGCCGGGGCATGTACGCATTTGATCCGCGCCTGATTCCAACACCCGCTGCGCAGGCACGCGGTAAACTTGCCGCGGAAAAACTGCTGGGTGCCTATCACAAAAAGCATAACGCTTACCCCTCTACGATCGCACTTATTCTCTGGGGCTTTGAAACCATGAAAACCGGGGGGGACACCATTGCCTTAATTCTACATTTGCTTGGTGTTCGCATGCGGCATGGCGCCGGAGCCTGGGTGAAAAAGCTTGAGGTTATCTCCCTGTCGGAACTGGGTCGTCCCCGTATTGACGTGCTTATTTCCATGTGTGGTATTTTTCGCGATACCTTCGGCACGCATATTGATTTGATCAGCCGGGCCTGCGCCCTGGCAGCCGCACAGGATGAGCCTTCGGAGGATAATTATATCCGGAGCCACTGTCAAAATCTGCCCGCAGCCTGTAATGGAGAGCTGCCCCTGCGCCTGTTTGGCCCTGCGCCGGATCAATACGCAACAGATCTTCCCGCGCTGATTGAAACCGGCGACTGGCAAACAGAAGATCAGCTCGGGCGCGCCTTTGCATCCAGCATGAGCCACGTATACACCGGCACTGACACCCATAAAAACAGCAACGCGCTTGAAAGCATGCTGGGCAGCATCCAACTCATCGCCCAGGAGCGCGACGGTAGCGAATACGATGTAACCGACCTTGACCACTACTATGAATTTCTGGGCGGCATGTTCCGCGCAGCCGGTGTGTGCGGAGCGCCCGAAACTGATATCATGGTGGTTGATCAATCTGAAGGCGATACTGACGTTGAAGAGTTGCAAGCTGTTATTGAACGCGCTGTCCGAACACGCACACTTAATCCGCGCTGGCTGGACGGCATGCTCACACATGATTATCACGGTGCAAAAATCGTAAAAGACCGGGTTGAGTACCTGCTCGGCCTTGCGGCAACCACCAGCTCGGTTGAATCCTGGGTGTTTGACAAGACGGCCGAACGCCTGATGTTTGATGAGGACATGCGCGCTCGCCTAGAACGCAACAACCCATACGCAACCCAGCGCATGGCCGAAGTGCTGCTCGAATCAAACCAACGCGGCTACTGGCAGGCAACCGACGGTCAACTTGAAAAATTACGGAATTGTATGCTTGAAATGGAAGGCGGACTGGAGTAGGCAGCACAATAATTTTTTTAGGTTTTAAATCCCGTTGCAGCGCAGAAAAAAAGGCCGGGCTGTTTGAGGCCGTAGGGGCAGGCCCCTGTGCCTGCCCTTGAGTGCTCAATGAACAAATCTTTTAATTCTTTTATACCGATAAATGCACGCGGGGCATCAAAAGGGCAGGGGCTGCAAAAAGGCGAGAATAGCCTGCGCGGCCTGCTCAGGTTTTTCATCCTGAACATAGTGCCCGCATTTCTCAACCATAACCAACTGTGAGCCCTTCATCAAGCGGCGGGAACCCTCAATTTCACGAGTGCGGGTTTTCTCTCCGCGCTCTCCCCAGATCATCAGCGAGGGTCCGGTAACGGCAGCAGCGATATCTTCATAGGTTGAATAAGCTTCGGGGTCACTGCTCATGGACTGCATGGCCTCAACCGCACCCGGGGTCTGCCGTGCGATCAACAGTTCATCAATCATTTCAGGCGTCACCAGTGATGTATCATAATAGGAACCAACAAAACTTTTCTCGCGGCCCATGCGGCTGTAAAACATTTTCGCCATGGCCCGGTCAAAAGGAAAAAAAAGATGCTGAAAAAACGCCGGCGGCGTGTAATAAAATCCGGGCTCTATCATAATGAGGCCCTTGATCCTGTCGGGCAGCTTGCTGACCGCATCCGCGACAATCACCCCGCCCATGGAATGTCCGATCAACACGGTTTTTTCAATCCCCAGTGCGCTAATCAACGCGCAGACAATATCCGCCTGCGCAGGCAGGGCATAGGAGGCGTCAACGGGCTTATCGGAAAGGCCGAACCCGAGAAGATCCAGCGCATATACGGTATACTGCGGCGTAAGGGAACCAACCAGCTTGTCCCACACCAGAGTTGAACCGCCGAACCCGTGCACCAGTACAAGAGCCGGTCCACTGCCCTGAACGGTATAGTGAATTGTTTTACCGTCAAGGGTAATAAAATGACTGTTTTCCCCGGCAAAGGTTTCCGGCGCTGCTGTTGAATAGGGCAGGTAGGCATAGACAATCAAAGAGACATACAGCAGGGCAATAATAATACAAGTGTTTCGCAGTATTTTCATGGAGCATGCCTCCGGAAACAGTGTGTATGGTATAGGCGGCGCTCGACTACCCGATTGAGTGTCAGCCTGTTTCCCCCAGTATATAAAAAAAGAGAAATCGTGTCTAACAAAAATGCGAATCAGGCATCAAAAACCAGGCCGCAGGCCTCACAGCGGTAACGGGTACGACCGGCAGTAGCGTCCGGAATCTCCTCAAAATCATTCATCCGCAACTTGTGAACCTCAAGGCATTCCGGGCAACAGCCCGATCCCAGTTCCTGTGCAGAAATTGTAAGGTGGCAATGTCGGCAGCGTAGACGCGGTTGTGCCGGCGGCATCAACGTCAACACTGCATGTTTACAGGCAGGCATGGTATAGCACAATCTTCCGGTTAGCAAAAAAAGCGCCCGGAGCCGAAACCCCGGGCGCTTCTGTTTACCTGTGATAAATCAGGCTCAGGCTGAGATGGTCTCAAGCAAAGAAGCAAAACCACCCTGCATAGCCGCTTTCGCAGCCTTGGCGTTGATCACCTTCTTCTCCTGCAACACCTCCACCAACTTAGAAAAGCCTTTGAGCAGAGTAGCACGTTGCTCATCGTCACTGATGATTTTCTTCTCCACCAGGTAGTTCAACACATCCAGCATTTTATCAGGCTGCTCAATAAGCTTTTTGGCCTGTCCTTTGTTCATAATTGCCATGGTATCGTACCTCCTTTCAGCACGTCCACAAGATTATACGTAATATTTAACGTTCTTCTTTTCAGCTTCGGACAGATACTTGCTCCGCAGCGGGGCAAGATCCTTGGCAACATTCTCCAGACCAAGCTGTTTCAGTTTGCGCTCTGTCGGAAATCCTGTCTTGGAATCCCAATCGCGATACTTGTAATACTGCGGTAGCATCTCATTGAGCGGCAGAGTTGCGCCAATATTGGTCTGATAGTCCACACCGTTCTCGGGCATAGGCTCTTTCAGGAAACGCTCAGGAACCCTATCTTCGCGGGCGCCCGACATCAGCTTGTTCCAATAAGCGCGCTCCAGATTGACGACACGTTCGCCGACTTCCTGGAACTCTTCCTCGGTAAAATCAAGACCGGTGGCAGCGTTCAGGTATTCAACCTGATCCGGGGTCAACACAGCATAGGACCAATGCGTAGTGAAGCAGCATACATTTAAACAATCTGTGGTGGCCTTCTGGTTTTCCTCATAGTACACCATGTAGGACTTACCATTGGTGGTAACCGGCTTATTGGCGCTTTCATCACCAAGGAGCTTGGTGTTGAGTCCGGGATACAGAGCGCCGGAAAGCTCAAGGCAGCACAAGGAACGCAAATGGTCACAGCCGCCGCGAGTACCTACGGCAAAAGACAGACCGTAACCAAAACCGAGGCCGCGGGGGTCATCGCCGGGCAGGGTCATGCCGCGGGTAGTGATGGTATAGTAATGGGCTTCCTTGGGCAGACCAAGCTTGTCAGCAGCACGGTCAGCACCTTCGGCCAGAATACCGCCGAAGCCTTTACGCTGACCAATCTGATGGATCAGCTTTTCAGTTGCATCAGCGTTACCAAAGGTCAGCTCAAGGCCACCGGTGTCCTTGGTGGTGATCAGGCCTCTCTGGAACCATTCCATGGCAGAACTGATAACACCGCCACACTCAATAGCGTCCAACCCGTAATCATTGGTCAGGCGGCAATTGTGCCAGACATCGTTGGGGTCTTCAATAATACCACAACGCGGACCGGTCGGAACGGCATGCTCATACTCAGGGCCACCGAATGTTTCACCGGCATACTTGCCATCGCGAATTTCAGTAAAACGGCCGCAGGCGATCGGGCATGCGAAGCAGCCTTCACGATGCTTCAAAACGGTTTCCGCGTGGGATTCACCGGACACATTGTTGGCCAGCGGGTGGGAACCGAACTGGAAGTTATTCCAGGGGAACCAGCCGTCGCGATTGGCAACATTGATCAGGCACAGGCTGCCGAACATATTCAAGCCAATTTTCATCGGGTCGGTCTTGAAAGCCTGACGCAGACGGTTGCACACGTCCATCATCTTTTTAGGATCGGCGATCTTAACCGTGCCGGAACCGCGCGTGGCAATTGCCTTCAGGTTTTTGGAACCGATGACAGCGCCGGTACCGGTACGGCCGGCAGCACGCCACACATCGTTAAACGCGCAGGCAAACCGCACCATGTTTTCACCGGCCGGGCCGATCATCATGATATGAATGTCTTCATCGCCCAGTTCCTGCTTGATCATCGGGTCGGCGTCGCGAGGAAACTTACCCCACAGATGGCGTGCGTCGCGAATCTCGACCTTGTCATCATCAATCCAGAGATAGACCGGATGCTTGGCGCGGCCCTGTATAATAATCTGATCATAACCGGCATACTTCACTTCCGCTCCCCAGTGACCACCCATATTGGAGTCACCGAAACCGCCGGTAAGCGGGCTTTTGCAGGTAACGGTCACACGGCCGGTTGAAGGAGCAGCCGTGCCGCTCATGGGGCCCGTACCGAAACATACGCGCGCGCGAGGATCAAAAGCATCCATATTCGCGGGTACTTCATTGTACATAACTTCAGAGTTGAAACCACGGCCACCAATCCATTTACGACGGTATTCGTATGACAGCGGTTCTTTTGTAATTTCGCCAGTTGTAAGATCGACTCTCAGTCGTTGTCCTGCCCATCCGTACATAGCTTAACCCTCCTCTCCAACTTTAGCGGCTTTTAAGCGCTCATTTAACTTCTCACGGCGTTTAGCTTTCATCGCAATAGTCGGTGTCTCATAGGAGATGGCTCCGCTAACACACCAGTCAGCACATACCGGACCTTCATCGCGGCCTTCGCACAGATCGCACTTGAAAGCTTTGCCGGTTTTGTAGTGCATGTTGATAGCGCCGAACGGACATGCATTGGCGCATTCCTTGCAACCGATACACTTATTGGCATCAACTTTCGTAATGCCGGCAACGGGATCCATGGCGCAGGCGCCGGTCGGGCACACCGCTGCGCAGGGCGCATCAGTACAGCCGTCGCAACCAACGACAAAGGATTCGCCGTGCTGCTCATTTCTAACAATAGCTACGCGGGAAACAACCTTACCGCATTCGCCGTCATGATACAGGGAGCAGCCAACAATACAGCTTCTGCATCCGGTGCAGATTTCATTGTTGTAAATCAACTTTTTCTGTTCACTCATGATTAGTTACCCTCCTTTCGATCGGGTCAACAAAGGGATACTTCCTTAGTCTGTGTACCTAAATTTCAGTTACCAATACTTTCCGTTTTCATATAAGAAAACAAAATCACCAGGAATGTAAAAACCTCCTCTCGTAAATTGAAATTAATATCGTGTCTAAATTCACCTATACGTATGCATAAAAAAAAGCCTGAAAGATACACGAGTATCTCTCAGGCTTCCTTCGCAAACACGGCGGGCCGACGGTTATATGCCGGCCTTTTCGGTCCTGCTGCAAACAGCAGGACTCGGAAACCACTTATTATCTATTTCATCCCAAAAAGGGATAATAATATTATCATGTTTTTTTCGCCTTTGTCAATAATTTATTGAGAGAGCCGGCGGGCAAAAAACATAGATAACACGGCAGGTTAGTCCCGCAAACCTACTTAAATTTTTGATTATTTCATTTGATGAAGTATGGAGGGGCAGGTACAGACCTTCCGCAGACAAAAGTGTAGCCCCGAAAGCATCAGGAACAATCCAAAGAACGAGCCAATTGATCTGGGCAGGATGTCGACTTGGATTCACAGGCAATTCCGCTCAAGCGCTCTTTAGCCTCAGCCGTTGGCATACCTTCAAGCAGTCTGGCCAGCCCCTGACCATTACCTTGACAGCCGCCCTCGAACCAAACGTTAAACAACCTGCCGTCGCGAATCTCATATGTAATGCGGGTGCAGCATACCCCCCGCGTCCTGTATTTCACAACCTGTGTTTCCATGAAATGCTTTTCCTTTTCTGCCGGCAGAGCTGTGCCCTATTCTTTTCGACAGACACACACTGGTAGTAAAAATCCACGTTTTTGTCAAACACATTCACAAGCACTCTCCGGCCGACCAGCCTTATAGACCATACATCTCATTGAATATCCCGCGTCTTTTTATGGGAACTATTTTTGGTTTGTCCAAGGCAAACATTCCATGCTATATAATCAAAATAGGCACACAAAACACCATAGCCTTACACAGGAATTCACCGCCATGAAATTAAAAACATCATCTCCGGAACGCCTGACCCCCGGCAAGTTTTACCCGCTCGGCGCGACAGTGCGGCCCGATGGTATTAATTTCGCCCTGTACTCCCGCCATGCAAGCGCAGTGCACCTGCTACTGTTCGACACACCCGACGGACAACCCTCTGAAAGCATACCCATAGAGTATTGCTCGCGCCATATCTGGCACACCTTTGTGCGTGGAATCAAACCCGGCCAGCTGTACGGATACCGGGTGTTCGGTGAATATGATCCGCAACGGGCCATGCGTTTTAACAACCATAAGCTGCTGATCGACCCCTATGCCCGGGCCCTTACCGACAAATGCCGCAATACAGACAATTTACTGCTGGCCTATGATCCCGGAGCCCCCGAGCAGGACGCGGCCATGGATTGCCGTGAAAATTCGTGTGTTGTTCCCAAGGCGATTATCATGGACAGCACTTTTGACTGGCAGGGCGACAGCCCGCCGGATATTCCCCTGGAAGAGCTGATTATTTACGAGGCGCACCTGAAGGGCTTCACTGCCCACGCGTCCTCCGGCGTGCGCCATCCCGGCACCTATCTCGGGTTTATTGAAAAAATTCCCTACCTGCAGTCTCTCGGCATCAACGCGGTCGAGTTTCTACCGCTGCATGAATTTTATAATGAAAATTTTCTACAAGACCGCGGGCTCAGCAATTACTGGGGCTATAATTCAATCGGCTTTTTCAGCCCTGAGATCTCCTACAGCACCTGCTCGCATGCGGGCTGCCAGGTGCCGGAATTTAAAACCCTGGTGCGTGAACTGCACCGGGCCGGCATTGAGGTGATCATGGACGTGGTCTACAATCACAGCGGTGAGGGCAATGAACTGGGGCCGACCATCAGTTTTCGCGGCATAGACAACCCAACCTACTACCGACTTGACAACGACAAATACGTCGACATTACCGGCTGCGGCAACAGCCTGAACCTGACCGATGCACATGTCATGCGCTTGGTAATGGATTCGCTACGCTACTGGGTGGAGGAAATGCATGTGGACGGGTTCCGCTTTGACCTGGCCACGGCACTGGGCCGCGAAGACGGCCGATTCCAAAAATCATCATCATTTTTTGACGCTATTTCACAGGACCCGGTCCTCAACCGGGTGAAAATTATCGCGGAGCCCTGGGACATTGAAACCTGCCAAGTCGGTAATTTTCCGGTTGAATGGTCTGAGTGGAACGGCAAATTCCGGGACACGGTACGAAGCTTTATACGCGGCGACATTGGCATGGCAGGCGACCTGGGCTGGCGCCTGACCGGATCAGCCGACCTGTACGGCAATGACGGCCGCTCGCCCTTCAACAGTATCAATTTTGTTACCTGCCATGATGGCTTTACCTTATACGATCTGGTTTCCTACGAGGCCAAGCATAACGAACTCAACTGTGAAGATAACCGCGACGGCTCAGACTACAACCTGTCCTGGAACTGCGGGGTTGAGGGTCCAACCAATGACCCGGAAATAAGGGCCCTTCGCTGCAAGATGGCTAAAAACTTTATCTGTTTACTGATGTTTTCATCCGGCACGCCCATGATCACAGCCGGGGATGAGTTTTTACGCACCCAGCAAGGAAACAACAATGCCTATTGCCAGGACAATGAAATCAGCTGGATCGACTGGGGCCTTACTGAAAAAAATGCCGGCATGCTCGCATTCTGCTGCAAGGCAATCACGTTTCGCAAAAACCACCGCAGCCTGCAGCGCAAACGTTTTTACCAGGGCCTCGACACTTCCGGCACCCATATTCCGGACATTTCCTGGTTCGGGGCTAACGCGCAAGAACCGGACTGGCATAATACAAACCTACGCACGCTGTGCTATCAGCTCAACGCCGCCCGCAGCATCCCTGACCCCGAAGACTACCTGCTTTTTTTTATTGTAAATGCCGACCCGCAAACCAAAACCGTGCATGTACCCGCCTGCGAGCGCGGACGCTGGCACCGCGTGGTCGATACTGCCTGCGATGGCCCGAATGATTTCCTTCTGCCCGGTACTGAACAGGAACTCAAAGATGACGGATGCTACCAAACCGCCGGCCACAGCGTGGTGGTGCTTATCGGTAAGTAAGCGCCCTGCCTTCCAATTGCCAACAGGACTCTTCAATACAGGTATTAATTATTACCACCCCGGTCGCACTTTCCGCACGTACTGCAAATACACAGCCATGCAATCTACAGGCCGAGCTCATACAAACATGCAGACATAAAAAAAGACTGCCTGCAAAAGCAGGCAGTCTTCATCATACCGATAAAAAGATACAGAACTAGAAATAGAAAACCACGTCAAAAGTCCAGCGGCTGTCCATCAAGTTTGAATTCTTGTCTGTCAGCGGGACCTCATAAGCCACACCAATATCCATGTTGTTGATAACACCGTAATTATCCAAAACACGAAAACGGCTACCAACGGCCATAGTCACGATATCCTTGTTACTGTCTGAGTTAGAAGCTCCCCAGTTAATCAAATCGCCGCCTTCAAATTTCACGATGCTGGGCACAAAATCGTTGGATGAGCCTTCATCAAGCACGCGAAAATGGTTCAGCTCGATTAGCGGAAAGAACCACGGAGTAACCGCGTAGCTGGCATGCCAGGTATCAAACATTACGATACTCTCTTTGTCGCGATCAAACGGGATAGTGACGCCGGCACCACCGACCAGCTGCAATTTATCAAAGCCTTTGAAAAAATGCAGCGAAGGCGTAATATTGCCCCCACCATTGCCCTGATAGACATTACCGCTACCCTGGGTCAACTCAAGGAGCACGCGGCTTGACAGGATAAATTTGTTTTCTTCATCATAGATAAAGGCGTATTTGACACCAGCGCCGTAATCGGCCCAACCGGTTTCATCTTTCAGGGTGTTGTTGGGATTAAAATCAATATAACCGGTTTTTTCAGCAACAATCGAAAACCGCTCATTAAATGCATAGGTCAGCTGCAAGGCAGTCACATTCATATCACCGCCAAGTTTAACCCGGCCGACAGTTGTTTTGATGTGACTCGGCAGGCTCTGCCGCAAGTGCGCGACCCGCACGGTGGTTTCATTGCGGGGGTCAATATTGTAAACAGGGTTGCTCAACGGCCGGATATACTTATCAAAAGGACCGTCATCAGCGGCCCATGCGGAAGAACCCGCCACCATAAGTGCCGTCAGACAAATTGCAATACCATAAAACCGTTTCATGTACTTTCTCCTCTCGTGTTGTGTTCGCTGTATAATTTAAACCTTGCCGCAAATCTTTATTTATTTTTATCGGCGTTTTTAATTAATTTTTAATTAAAATTTTTAAAAATCCTGCCTGCTATAATAAAGTTGAGAGCCCTGTATGTCAATAAAAAACGTACAAAAATGCTGCGAATTGGTGCCCCGGAAGGTATTTCTATTGACGCGTACAGCGTTTTTCTTTAAGCTAAAGCCCTGAACAAAGACCATACACGCCGCGAGCGCCCCCGGAACACACTGAGCATCTTCCCAAAACAAGAGGCCGGTTTTTACCGCACAGGGTGCCAAACACCGGCATAACATGCATACAGCTGTAAACGGACGCCATGATCAGTGCGGAAAATATCTCCAAAGGCTACGGCAGCCAGGCCCTTTTCGACGAGGCAAGTTTTCAAATCAACCGGCGTGAGCGCGTTGGCTTGGTCGGCCGTAACGGGCACGGCAAAACCACCCTGTTTCGATTGCTGGCCGGACTTGAGGAGTCTGACTCCGGCAGTATTTCCATTCCACGCGGTTACCGTATCGGCTATGTACAGCAGCACTTGACCTTTAGCCATGATACAGTTCTTGATGAAGCCGCAGCGGGCCTGCCTCACGGCCATGAACATGAAGCCTGGAAGGCTGAAAAAATCCTAGCCGGACTCGGATTTTCCGAGGATCAGATGCTGCGCTCACCGAGTGAATTTTCCGGGGGGTTCCAAGTGCGATTGAACCTGGCTGCAGTGCTGGTAAGCGAGCCTGACCTACTGCTGCTGGACGAGCCCACCAATTACCTTGATATTATCTCCATTCGCTGGATAGAGGGTTTTCTAAAGACTTGGCCGCATGAACTGCTGTTGATTACCCATGACCGCAGTTTCATGGATAAAATCGTCACGCACACCATCGGCATCCACCGCAACCGCATTCGCAAAATTTCAGGCAACACCGAAAAATTTTATACCCAGATTGCGCAGGATGAAGAAATTCATGAAAAAACCCGTGTCAATGATGAGCGCAAGCGCAAAGAGCTTGAGCTGTTCATCACCCGCTTCAGGGCCAAGGCACGCCTGGCCGGCATGGTGCAGTCGCGGGTCAAAACACTCGAAAAACAAGGCCGCAGAAACAAACTCGAAGACATTAAAACCCTTGAATTTTCATTTCGCGAGTGCCCCTTTAATGCCAAATTCGCAGGAACCGCTTCAGGACTTAGCTTCAGCTATAATAAAAATGAACCCCTGATTGAAAACTTCAACCTGACTGTCGCACGCGGAGATCGCATCTGCGTGGTCGGCCCCAACGGGCGCGGTAAAACCACGCTGCTGAAGCTGCTGGCCGGAGCGCTCACACCGCAACAGGGCGATATTTCCTGGCATGGCAATATCCGCATGGGATTTTTCGAACAAACCAACATTGCTTCGCTTGTCGACACGCGCACGGTCGAGCAGGAGATCATGTCAGCCGACACGCAGGTGGAACGCCAACTGGCACGCGATATTTGCGGAGCCATGATGTTTGAAGGCGATTACGCCCTGAAAAAAATTTCGGTGATCTCCGGAGGTGAAAAAAGCCGCGTAATGCTCGGCAAGGTTCTGGCAACACCGGTGAATCTTCTTGTGCTGGATGAACCCACCAATCATCTGGATATGCAGTCTTGCGACGCCTTGATTGCCGCGCTTGATTGCTTCGACGGCGCTGTTGTCATGGTTACACACAATGAGCTGTTTCTGCACGCGCTGGCCGAACGGCTGGTGATATTTCAAAACGACCGCATTGATGTTTTTGAGGGCCGCTACCAGGAGTTTCTTGACCGTGTCGGCTGGGGCGATGAAGGCGCCTCCCCCCGCAGCACAAACAACGCGGGCTCCTGCACGCCGGAACAAAAACTCACAAAAAAAGAACTGCGCAAGCAGCGCTCCGACATCATCAGCGAACGCAGCCGCACGCTCAATCCGCTTGAAAAAAAAATTGCCGCTGCGGAAAACAACATTGAAGCCTGCGAGGCAGACCTTGCCAACGCAACAAGTGAAATGCAAAGCGCCTCTGAAAGCGGAGAGGGCCTTCGCATTGTCGATCTGTCAAAAAACATCAGCCGCTGTGAAACTGAAATTGATCGCCTTTTTGACCAACTATCCCATGACACTGCCAAAGCCGATGATCTAAAAAAACTCTTTGATGAGCGCCTTGCCCGGCTTGAACTTGCAGCCGGCTGACAGTAACGGACGCTGTCGCCCCCCCCACACCAACCTTTCGAAGAAGCTAAAGCGACTGAGAAATCTTGAAGACATAGGGTGGACCCGCGCAGCGTGTCCACCATTGTTTTGGTCCGCGCCCCATCGCGGCCGAGGTTTGAGCCTTGAACCTTCTTTTATTCGCCTGATCCCACAGGCTGCGCCGGGCACACCGCAGGCCTGCGAAAACTGGATTATCCCACCCCCCCCTGCAACAACTTTTCAATTTGCACATCACTGCATATTGGTATACTGTCTCGTGTAAAGACAAAACAAACAGCCGAAACCGCAGCGGGGCAACAAACATGCGGAGCAAGCGCATTATCGCAACAGACAATTCGCGGCATAAAAAATCACAGGGCGAGACATCAGCTATTCAACAATTTCCGTAATGTGCACGTAAAAACGATAGACGAGAACGGCATAGTATTTTGGATTTTTTTGAAGAAGGGCTCCTTATTTACTTATGACTAAAACATTCGACCAAGGCAAAGATGAAGTTGTAAAGCTGTGCCAGTATTTCGCCACAAACCATCAGTCCTTCCTTGCCCCGGGAGTCAAAGAAGCCCATGTACGCCAATCGCTCATAGACCCTTTTTTCGAGGCGCTTGGTTGGGATGTGCGCAACGCTTCCATGGCCGCCCCTCAATACCGCGAGGTTATACCCGAAGACAGTCTGGACGTTGAAGGTCACCAAAAAGCTCCCGACTACACCTTCCGTATCGGCACATTGCCGAAATTCTATGTCGAAGCCAAGAAGTGCGGCATTAATATAAACGCCGATCCCGGCCCGTCCTATCAACTTCGCCGCTACGGCTTCAGCGCTAGACTTTCCCTTTCCATCCTTACAGACTTCGAGGAACTCGGCGTATACGATTGCGCCTCTCGCCCGCGCCCCAGCGACAAGGCCAGCCATGCCCGTATCCAGTATTTGCAATTTAACGAGTATCCTGACCGTTGGCGGGAAATCTGGGACGTGTTCTCGCGCGAGGCTGTCTGGTCTGGGGCGTTCGACCAGTATGCTGCCTCCAAACGTAAACGAGGAACTTCTGAGGTTGACAGCGAGTTTCTGAAAGATATCGAAGGCTGGCGCGATGTGCTAGCACGCAATTTTGCCCTGCGCAACAGCGCTTTATCGGCAGACGACCTCAACGCCGCTGTTCAACGAATCATTGACCGGATCATTTTTCTGCGGATGGCCGAGGATCGAGGACTAGAGTCTTACGGGCAACTCCTCAAACTTTGCGAGCGGCCGGATATCTACACCCGTTTTATGAGCGGATTGTGCCGTAAGGCCGATGAGAAATACAACTCCGGCCTGTTCCACTTCCAGAAAGAGCAAGGCGTTTCTGATGCGCCGGACACGCTTACACCGCGTCTGGCCGTGGACGACAATGTCCTCAAGCCCATTCTCAAAAGCCTCTATTTTGAGCATGGCAGCCCGTACAACTTCGGCGTCCTGCCCGTAGAAATTCTCGGCACGGTGTACGAACGCTTCCTGGGCAAGGTCATCCGCTTAACCGCCGGACACCAGGCCAAGGTCGAAGAAAAACCCGAAGTCCGCAAGGCCGGCGGCGTATATTACACACCCGCCTATATCGTGAACTACATAGTCCAAAACACCATTGGCAAACAGGTTGAAGGCAAAAGCCCGACCGCTCTTGCTGGTGGCAAAACCACGCCTCCTTTCCGCGTACTCGACATGGCCTGCGGTAGCGGCTCGTTTCTCCTTGGCGCTTATCAGTATCTGCTCGACCATTGCCTGACGTGGTATCAAACCAACCCCTCACCAAAACACACCAAGGCCGTTTATCAGAACGCTAAAGGCGAAACCCGTCTCACCATCACAGAGCGCAAACGCATCCTCACCACGCACCTCTACGGTGTCGATATCGACCGGCAGGCCGTTGAAACCACCAAGCTCTCGCTGCTGCTGAAAGCCCTCGAAGGCGAAAACGACGCCTCCCTCTCCCGGCAAATGACACTCTTTCAGGAACGCGCATTGCCGGATCTATCAAACAATATCAAATGCGGAAACTCTCTTATCGCCTCCGACTTCTCCATACTGCCTGAAGATCTCGTCCGCGTCCGCGCCTTCGACTGGCCCGCACAGTTCCCCGATGCCATGAAAGCCGGGGGCTTCGACGCCATCATAGGTAATCCGCCGTATGTTTTTACCCGCGAGACAATGACTGTGAGTGAGCGTGAGTATTACTCAAGCAAGTATGTTCTAAGCTGGGAGAAGCAAAATACTTTCATGCTCTTTATGGAACGGCTGCTACGCCTTCTCGTGCCAAATGGAACCGGGAGTTTTATCGTTCCCAATTCATGGCTGACCATCGAGAGTGCCAAACTTTTGCGACAAACATATTTGCGATATCTAAGCCGCGTCGTTGACCTCAATTACCCAGCCTTTCAAGGCGTATCTATGGAGCCCTGCATTTTTATAGTTAGGGGCATCGAGTCCACAGCTGCAGTTGAAGTGAATAGAATCACAGAACATCATCAGCTTGGATCAACGAAATGCAAACTTGCCGAAAGGTCAGGACTGCAAAGGCATAATAGAATCGTATTCCACTCTAGCACAGAAGCTGGTCAACTCGTCGAGCGCATTATCGCTGTGTCGCAACCAATGGGGACACTATTCGATGTACGCACTGGCCTTCAAGCATACGAAACAGGGAAAGGAAATCCGACCCAGACTGCTGTAGATGTTAAGAATCATGTGTTTGATAGACAGTGCCGGGAAAACCAAGATAGCATTCGTTACCTCGAGGGCAGAGACATCGAAAGGTATGCAATTCACTGGTCGGGCCTTTGGATGCAGTATGGGCCCTGGCTATCCCAACCTCGTAAAGTCGGGATTTTCACGAGGCCGCGGGTGCTCCTAAGAGAGATTACCGGGCCTCTTCCGTATTGTTTGTATTACGCTTACGTTGAGGATCAATACTTGAACAACAAGAGTGTTTTGAATATTTTAGACTACCAAGACCATTGTGCGAATCTGAAAGCACTCACCGGTGTCCTGAACAGCCGTCTCATTTCCTTTTATTACAAGCAACAGGCCGTCAAAAGCGGACGAAAGATATTTCCGAAGGTTGTCATTAGGGATCTTGCCTGCTTTCCGGTTCCCGAACGTCTTGTAACGCACGAACACAGAGAGCTTGTCGCGCAAGTAGAGAAGCTGCTGGCGCTGATGCCGAAACTGCGCGGGGCCACATCAGAGTCTGAAAAAGCCGCATTGCAAAACGCCGCCACAACGACCGACGCCGAGATCGACCGTCTGGTCTACGAACTATACGGCCTGACGGAAGAAGAAATAAGGATTGTTGAAGGTGGAATAAATAAGGGCGATTCTCCTCGATAACTTTAGGATTATTATGCCGAAATTCATTTGGAAAGTTTCTTTCAAAGTTGAACCCACATTGGCCGAATCAGAACAAGTGGGGGATTTTCTGTTTCGAGTTACAAGTAACGGAGATACTATTATTGAGAGAATTTATGAAATCAATTCGTATGATGAAGTGCATCCTGAAAGAAATAAAGCATCCGAATACGCTGAAGAAACGCTGTCTTGGTTAGATGCCGAAAAAATTCGAGAATTAATGCTCAGGCGGATGATTTATCAACGTGTTTTTTCTCCAATATTGGTCAAAATTATACATCCACCTGAATTGCTAAACAGAGATGAATTAATAAAAAACGGGTTTATTTTAAAAAGAACTTTGTACCGTACCGTTACTGTCTCTTACGCAATACTAGATGTCGGCAACACGCTTGCGGAAAGTGAAAATTTTTGGTTATCAAGGTTTAATGGGTTTTTAGTAAAGCAGCAAAACGAAGTTATGAGAATTGCAAATTGGTTAGAGCGAAGCGAAAGCGAATGTGACCCTATCAAGAAGTTTATTCTCGCATGGATTGCCTTTAATGGTCTATACGGTTTAATGGCGTTACTGCATGACAAAGCTTCCAAAGATAATGCGTCTAAATTTGAGTTTATGATTAAAAAGTTATTTCCGGCTGATTATGCGGAGAATATAATTAAGAATATCAATAGTGAAATTAAAAGCCTTATCACCTATAATATCATGTCGGAGACGGGGAATACAAATTGGAGCAGACAACTATCTGACGAAATGGGAAAAACACCTATAGATAAAATTGAAGTTTTAAAACTTGTCACAAGATGCGTGTATGGCGTCCGTAAACAAGTCTTCCATGCAGCCCCAGAAACAGCCGATATTCTCGATAGAGTTAAGGTTGCAAAATCAGCTCTAACCCCAGTTTTTTCATACTGTCTCAAGGCGTTTATCACTCAAGCGTATCAGCGGGACGCCCTTAAATAAGTAAATAAATTTTTGCGAGAGAGATGGCAACCGCTAAACAGGCAAGCCATACCGCTGCGTTGCACCCGTCTAAGAATCGTGGAAGTTCTCCGGTCGGATAGCGACTATACTGTGACCTGTTGTTCATTAGGCCTCGGTTTAATCTGTAGCAGTAGCATAAGGAAGCGTCTATGACGAACTCGGAAATTCTCATCTATCAGAACCCGGACGGAGACATCAGGCTCGACGTCAGGCTTGAGGACGAGACGGTCTGGCTCACGCAGGAACATATGGCCCGGCTCTTTGGTAAAGGCAGAAGCACGGTCACAGAACACATTAATAATATTTTCAAAGAAGGAGAGCTGAATGAAAGACTGGTATGTCGGGATTTCCGACATACCACGAAACACGGAGCCGTTGCCGGTAAAACACAAGAAAAATTAGTTAAATACTATAACCTTGATGTGATCATTTCAGTTGGTTACCGGGTGAAATCCCTTCAGGGCACTCAGTTTCGCATCTGGGCCACTCAGCGCCTGCGAGAATACATCGTCAAAGGGTTTGCGCTGAACGATGAGCGTTTCAAGTCGGGCAATTCCATGAATTATTTTACGGAGTTGCAGGACCGTATCCGTGAGATCCGGCTCTCGGAAAGGTTCTTTTATCAAAAAATTAAAGACCTATATGCGACAAGCATCGATTACGATCCGGGAGATGAAAAAACCACCGAGTTTTTCAAGGTTGTGCAGAACAAACTTCTCTGGGCCATCAGCCGGCAGACAGCGGCGGAACTGATTTACCGCCGGGCCGATGCTGCGCTGCCGCTCATGGGGATGCAGTCTTTTGACAAAAAAGGTGCTCCGGCGATTCGTAAAACAGATAGTGTAATCGCTAAAAACTATCTCCTTGATGATGAAATGAAGCTGCTCGGTCTGCTGGTCGAACAATACCTGGCTTTTGCCGAGACCATGGCCCAGCAGCGCATCCCCATGTATATGAATAATTGGATAGAGCGGCTAGATGCTATTCTCCAGGTCAACGGTCGGGAATTACTTACCCATGCAGGAACAATCAGCCATCACATGGCTCTCGAAAAAGCGTCGCTTGAGTACGACAAATTTCGAAAAACGTTGAAGCAAGTCCAGCACAAGACAAGCCTAAAGGAACTAGAACAGGACCTGCAACAGATTAAACCGGAAACCCCCAGCGGGTAGCGGTTATTGAAAGCCGGCTGCGGTTATCCGATATTCGCCTCGGATCACGCAACAGGAATCTAACCACCTGATACAAAACCATAAAATTTTTGCACATGGGTGGCGCTAAGACCTTGGAAGGCCTTTTTGTAAGTATCAGCGGGACGCCCTTGGATAAGTAAATAAATTTTTTGCGAGAGAGATGGCAATTGACAATGGCAGAGGGGACAGGCAAATTATGTAAATTGCAGAACGATTTGGGAATACTACATTTATTGTCTGTTCCCGAACCCTCATCTCTCTGTTTTTTCACCCGGCACTTTTATACTGCTTTGCCGGCGAATCCGGATAATTTTAAACAGCCCGCAGACCATAGCGTCAGCAACAACCTAACCTCCTGAAAAAACATGTAATTCTATCTTTCCGCTTGAAAAGCCTCTACCAATATCGTATAGTTGTCCACCTTTTTACGAATACTCCGCTTACAGCGGGTTCACGTAAACTGCTCAGCACAGACCAAACCTCAAGAGAGAAAATCGTATGGACTTTTGGCGAACGCCCCTTGACTCCGACAAAATTCATATCCGCAAGGGCAACGTAATTATCATTAAAGATCGCTGCAAGGGTTGTGAATTCTGCATCGAATATTGCCCGCGCAACGTACTGGCCATGTCGACCGAATTTAATGTCAAAGGCTACCACTACCCGGTCTTTAAAGAACCTGATCGCTGCGTGGGCTGTCATTTCTGTGAGGCCCTCTGTCCTGAATTTGCGATCTATGTCGCCGAACCTCCGGAGGAAACATAGCGCCCCGGCAACAACACCAGCCCGGCAAACCCTGTTCTTCCCGGATTTAACATACGGCACACGAAACAGATTTACTCCCGACCCGGAATCATCAAATCCGGGCCATGTAAACAGCAGAGCACTACACAATAGAGGATTACCCATGGCATCCAAAGCGGTTTTAACCGGAATCCATTTCATGAATGGCGATGAGGCCTGTGCCGAAGGCGCCCTGGCCGCAGGCTGCCGCTTCTTTGGCGGCTACCCGATTACACCAGCAACCGAGGTGGCCGAACGCATGGCGCTCCGTCTTCCTCAGGTAGGCGGAGTGTATATTCAGATGGAAGATGAGATCGCCTCCATGGCATCTTTACTTGGCGCGAGCTGGGGCGGACAAAAAGCAATGACAAGTACCTCCGGGCCGGGCTTTTCGCTTATGATGGAAAACATTGGGCTTGGGATCTGTACCGAAACACCCTGCGTGGTATGCAACGTGCAGCGTGGCGGTCCCAGTACCGGACTGCCGACCCTGGTGGGGCAAGGCGATATGATGCAGGCCCGCTGGGGCTCACATGGCCCCTATGAGATAATAGCCCTAGCCCCTTCGTCTCCGCAGGAGATGTTTGACTTCACCATCCGGGCCTTTAACCTGAGCGAGCAGTTTCGCACTCCCGTTCTTATTATGGCCGACGAGGTTGTCGGGCACATGAACGAGCGCGTGGTCATTCCCGCTGAAGACACAATTGAGCTTATTGAACGCAAACGGCCCTCCGGTGCGCTTGATACATTTCTGCCCTATAAACCGGAGGCTAACGGCGTTGCGCCCATGGCCTGTTTCGGCGACGGCTACCGCATACATGTCACCGGCTTAACCCATGGTGAAGACGGCTACCCGGCCATGGAAGATACAGCGCAGGTGCGCATGGTCAACGCATTGGTAAATAAAATCACCATGAACCTTGACACAATCAGCAGCTACGATACCGAATATCTCGACGATGCCGAAATAGTGCTCGTAGCCTACGGCATCAGCGTACGCTCGGCCCGACGCGCTATTTACCTGGGCCGCCAGCAGGGCTACAAACTCGGCCTGGTAAAACTCAATACCGTTTGGCCCTTTCCCGAAGAGTTCATACGCGACCTGTCGGGGCGCGTGCGAGCCCTGATCATGCCTGAAATCAACCTGGGACAGATGGTGCTTGAGCTTGAACGCTGCGCCGGGGGCCGTTGCCCGGTTCGTCTGGTGGGACATGCCGGCGGGTCCATTATCCGTCCGGCCGCCATTCTCAAAGCAATTGAAAATGTAGCAAAGGAGACAGTATGAATCAACCGGCAACAGCACCCTGTATGCAGCACCCGCAGGAAGAACTGCTGCGCAGTGAACGCCTCCCGCATATCTGGTGCTCGGGCTGCGGCATCGGTACGGTTTTCAGCTGCGTACTGGCCGCTATTCGCAAAACAGAATATCCGCTTGACAATGTCGCCATGGTTTCCGGCATCGGCTGCACGGGCCGCATGGCCGGCTATATCAAGGTCGACTCCTATCACACCACCCATGGCCGTGCGATTCCATTCGCAACAGGCCTTAAGCTGGCCCGTCCGCAAGGCAAGGTCCTGGTCGCCTCCGGTGACGGCGACCTGATCGCAATCGGTGGAAATCACTTTATTCACGCGGCCCGCCGCAATATAGACATGACCGTAATCTGCGTTAACAATCTGAATTACGGCATGACCGGCGGCCAACAGGCACCCAGCACCCCGTTTGGTGCAAAAACCACCACCAGTCCAACGGGCAGCCCTGAAGAGCCCTTTGACTTCTGCCAACTTGCCGCAGCCTGCGGCGCAGTGTCAGTATCGCGCTGGACCAGCATTCATATCCGACGCCTGACCGAATCCCTTACGCGAGCCATCCTCAAACCGGGCTTCAACTTTATTGAGGTGCTTGCCGCCTGCCCAACCGCGTTCGGCCGACATAACCGCATGCGCAATGCCCTTGATAACGTTAAATTTTTTCATGAACGCTCGGTTATTAAAAACAATATTGATCCGCGTGAGGCCCCGCTTGATTTTCAAAACGCTCTGGTCGTCGGCGATTTTGTCGACAGGGAACGACCGACATTTTCCGACAATTACTCGCTGGTCCACAGCAACCAGCTCGGCGAATGGCCGAACCTTGACAAAAACGCAAAACCCTCTTGAATTAAAAACATACGCGCCGGAAACAGATAACCGGCACAGGAGCACCCGGCATGGAAAAAGAAATTCTGATTACCGGATTCGGCGGACAGGGCATTGTGCTTACCGGCAACATTCTCGGTATGGCCGCGACCCTGTATGACAATAAACACGCGACCATGACACAGTCTTACGGGCCCGAGGCCCGCGGCGGTTCCTGCTCCTCGCAGGTTGTCATCAGTGAAGAGCCTATTTTATTTCCCTATGTAGAAAAACCACAAACCGTAATCTGCATGAGCCAGGCGGGATTTCAAAAAAACTGTGACATGCTGATAGACGGCGGCACCATGATCTGGGACACTGATCTGGTAAAGCCGGAAACAGTGAATGAAAAATGGAACAGCTACAATATTCCGGCCACCCGTTTTGCCGAAGAACTGGGCAATAAAATGATGGCCAATATCGTAATGCTGGGATTTCTTTCAGCCGTGAGCGAATTGGTTAAACCTGATTCCCTCAAACAGGCTGTTTTGAAAACAGTCCCGCCCAAAACCCGGGACAAAAACTCCATTGCCTTTGATCGCGGTCGCGAGTACGGCGGGGAAATTCTAAAAGGCCGGAGCAGGCAGGAGCACTAAGACCCATGGACACGCACAAGAAAACAGAAGCCGTGCTGCTGGTCGGCTCGGGATACGGTGCCCTGAAGGTTGCCGAGGACATGGTGCAGTCCGGCATTCCCGTGGCCTGGGTGACCAAAAGTCCGCACTATCTGGAACTACCCGAGGGCGCTGAAACGCTCAAAGATTGGCCTGCCGATCTTGATTACCAGTTCCGCCCTTTGTATCTGCGGGTAACACGCCATCCGCTGCTCACCGCGCTGCCGCAGTCACACCTCCGCTCGGTCAAACAAAACAAAGCCGGATTCGCAGTCGAGGGTACGCAGGACGCATGCTATATTGATTATGATCTGTGCACCGGATGCGGAAAATGCACCGAAACCTGCCCTTTAAACGATACCGAGCGGCCGCCTATTTCGCGGCGGCCGGCCCAATGCCCCACACGCGCACTGGTGCTGGACAAACGCACCACGAGCTCCTGCCAGATTGCCTGCCCGCTGGGAGTCAACGCTCCAGCCTATCTGGCCCTTACTGCCGCAAAACGCTTTGACGAGGCCCTGGCAATTATTCGCGAGACCAACCCGCTACCCGGCATCTGCGGCCGGGTGTGCCATCATCCCTGTGAAGCCGAGTGCCGCCGCGCCGACGTGGAAGAAGCGGTGGCTATCCGTGATATTAAACGCTTTCTGGCCGATTTTGAAGCAAGTTCAGGAGCTGTTCCTAACTTTATGCCGAAAACAGAACTCCGACCAGAGCGTATCGCTGTTATCGGTTCCGGTCCTGCCGGTCTTACCGCAGCGCACTACCTTAACCAGGAAGGTTTTAACGTAACCATTTTTGAATCATTACCGCAGGCCGGCGGCATGCTGCGCGCCGGCATTAATGCATTCCGTTTACCGCGCTCAGTTCTTGACATTGAAATTAAAGCCATCGAAAACTCCGGTGTTACCATTAAAACCGATACAACCATTAAAAGCATGCAGCAACTGCTCAATGACGGCTTTAATGCCGTACTGCTGGCCGCCGGCACACAGGCCGATCTTTCGCTGAACATCCCCGGAGAAGATCTTCCGGGTATCAACTCCTGCGTTTGCTTTTTGCGAGCGGTAAACCTGCACGGCACGGCCACGGTTGGACCGAAGACGGTTGTCATCGGGGCCGGCAATTCCGCTATGGATGCCGCCCGCACGGCGTTGCGTCTCGGAGCCAAACAGGTAACCGTTATCGGCATTGAAAAGGAAGATGAGCTTCCGGCACATCCGCGTGAGGTACGCGAGGCCCGGGAGGAAGGTATTGCTTTTAAACTGGGAACCGCCCCGATTGCTTTTGAAGGAACCGGCGCGCTTGAACATATTGTCTGCCGTGCGGCTCACTGGCAGATACAGTCCGACGATTCCCCCGCTATCATCTACGATAATGAAGAAACCTTCAACCTTGAAGCTGACTGTGTAATTGTCGCTATCGGACAACGCCCGCAGCTGAAGGAATGCGGCCTTGACAGTGAAATCAAAACCGGCGCGGGCGGCCGGGCTCTGGTCGATGAGTGCTATGCCACGTCAACTGCCAATGTATTCGCGGCCGGCGATGTTGCCTCCGGACCATCAACCGTGATCGAGGCTATGGCTGCAGGCCGGGGGGCCGCGGCCAGCATCATTGAACATCTGACCGGACAGGCCTGCCCGTTTGAAAAAATTACCGCTAAAATCCGCGGTGTTGGTGACTACGTTGAAATCCCTGAATCGCTGCTAAGCCGGGGGCGCCCGGATATCCCCCAGCGCCTCCCGCATGTTCGCTGTCGTGATTTCGATGAAGTCGACATGGGCCTGAATGCTGACGAAGCTGTTGCCGAGGCCCGGCGCTGTTTGCAATGCAGCGTCTGCTGCGAGTGCCGCATCTGTGAACAGGCCTGCGAACAGATCGGCGCCATCAATCATTTTAATTCCGACAAACAATTCACCCTCCAGGCGCCAGCCATTATCGTGGCTGATGCCTATGAGCTGCCGGATGCCGCTTTGCTTGACCATGAACAGGTATTCCGGGTTGCCGACTTGAAACACGATTTAACCGATGTCATGCTCTCGGGCAGCGCTGCAGCCGGCAAGGCCATGGTTGCGGCTTCCAGGCTGCGCCGCCCCGCCGTACCGGTTGAAGCTGATGTGCAGGATCTTAGTGACGAAATTCGCATCGGCTTTTTCCTATGCACCTGTAATGATACACTGGCATCCCGCAGCGCCCTTGAACGCGTGCGGGATCTTGCTAGCAGAATACCTGATGTTGTCCACAGCGAATTACTCATTTCTGTCTGCCACCCCAAAGGGGCCGACAGAATTGCCGAGGCCATGCAGAACAACAACATCACCAGAGTCATACTTGCATCATGTGTGTGCTGCCCGCTTGAATTTCAATGCATTTCCTGTAACGATCAGCGCACCCGCGCGCGACTGCATCTTTTTGAACGTCTCAAACTGCCGCGCAGCCGCTTTGAAACAATCAATATCAGAGATTCGTTTCTGGATACGCCAAACGATGAAGACGTTGTGGAAAAAGCGCGTGAAATGCTGCGCGCTTCGTTTATCCGGGCGCGCTACATGGAACCACTCAGACTGGGGCACACGGAAATCGGCAACAAAGTTCTCGTGCTGGGCGGTGGCGATCTTGGCCGTAGCTGTGCGTTGAATCTTGAACAGCAGGGATTCAAGGTCCGGCTGGTTCACAATCCGCAGCTTGAATCCGGCCCGGCCCGCACGCAGCAACATTGCGCAGAAGAATGCGGCGGTCGCGGCATCACGCACGTTAACACTGCAAACATCAAAGAAATTCGTGGGCAGATGGGTAATTACACCATCCTTGCCCGGCAGGATAACGCCAGCCGCCGCTGGAAAGCGGATATCGTTTGCCTGGTTGATGAAGCCGTGCTGTCTCTGGGCCTGCAGGAAGAAGCCCCCGGGCTAAAAAAGCTTTACCGCTATGATTTCGCCTTTTTTCACACGCCTCAGGCAGGCATTTTCCGGGTGCTGCCGCGAACGCTTGAACGGGTTCAGCACTTCGAAGCCGGAGCCGCGCTGGCTGCCCAGGTGGCCCGCAGCGCAGCAGAAGCTTTCCTACAGGATCACCTGCTGAGCCCCAAAGTTGACCCAGAACGCTGCCGTGGCTGCGGCCGCTGCGTTGACATTTGTCCCTTTAATGCCATCCGACTGGTGGACAACCCAATCGGCACCTATACCGCTGAAATAGAACGGCATAACTGTGTCGGATGCGGCGGCTGTGTGGGCCTCTGCCCGGTTACAGCACTTGACATGCCCTATTTTTCAAACCAAATGCTGGAAGCATTGGTGGCCGACGTTTTGGCCGGAGGAACAACATACGATGAAACGTCCTAATCTGCTGGGAATCTGCTGTAACTGGAGCCCGTGGACCTGCGTGAATGCCGCTGGCCGGGCTAACCTGCACTTGCCTCCCAACCTACGCATTATCCGGGTTATGTGCATCGGCCGCATCAACCAGGCCCTGATCCTGAAGGCCTTTGAATACGGATCCGACGGTGTAATCCTGCTGGAATGCCGCGATGAGGATTGCCGCTACGGACCCGGGCCTGAAGTGGGCCACTCAAATGTTGCTCTGGTTCGCTCGCTGCTTGACCTGCTCGGCATTGAACAAAAGCGCCTGGTAGAGCGCAGTTTCGAGGCCCATGAAAAGGACCGCATGGTAGAAGAATTGTGGGGTTTTGCCAAGCGCATTGATACCATGGGATCCAATCCGGCAAAGCCGCGCCAGGAACGAGAGGCCGTATAGAGCATGGACAACACCCGTATTACAAAAATTATCCGCGATAACTCGCTGTACCAGTGCCTTGAATGCGGCAAGTGTTCAGCTTCCTGCCCGCGCATGCTGGCAGGCAAAGAGTACTCCCCGCGCCTGCTGGCGCAAAAACTGATTTCTGAGCGCGATGATGAAGCGTTTATTGAATCTTCGGTCTGGGAGTGTCTAACCTGCTCGCTGTGCGAGGAGCGCTGTCCATCTGGCGTTAATATCAGCCGGGTTATTCTTGAAATGCGCTCTTTGCTGGCTGCCGAAAAGGGCCTCAAAGGCACCCGCGCCCATGACGGCGCACTGCATTCCTGGATGCGTATGATGACGTCACCCGAGCTGAAACAAAACCGTCTTGGCTGGGTGACCCCGGAGTTAAAAACTGCCGAAACGGGTAAGATTGCCTATTTCAGCGGCTGTGCTCCCTACTTCGACGTTTTTTTCTCGCACCTGGATCTCGACACACTCAGCATTGCGCGCGACAGTGTGCGGCTGCTCAATTTTCTTGATATAGAACCGGTGCTGCTAAAAAATGAGCGCTGCTGCGGACATGACCTACTGTGGACCGGCGATAATGAAAACTTCGAGACCCTCTGCCGCTTAAATTATGCTGAATTCAAGAAAGCGGGCATTGAAGAAATCGTTGTCTCCTGCCCGGAGTGCTACACAATGCTGGGAACCCACATGCCTGAGGTAATCCCGGAATTTGATATCAAGGTAACACTGCTGCTGGAGTTGCTGCAAAACGAAGTGCACAAGGGCGGCAAAGCATTCAAACCACTTGACACAACCGTAACCTACCAAGATCCTTGTCGTCTGGGCCGCATCAGCGGCTGTTATGATGCCCCGCGCTACCTGCTGAATCAAATTCCCGGTCTTACCCTGCGTGAGATGGAAAATTCCGGGCCAAGCGCAATCTGCTGCGGCAACAACGGCTTTATCAATTGTGATGCCTATTCGAAAAGCATACAGGTGCAGCGGCTCAAAGAGGTCAGCGACACAGGCGCGCAGCTGCTTGTAACCGCTTGTCCTAAATGCATGATCCACCTGAGCTGCGCCATGCGCGATCCTGCGCGGAACGGAAAAGTTGAACTTCCCATTAAAGATCTGACAAGCCTGTTGGCTGAAGGCATTAAATGGACCGGATAGCCGGACAAACAATCTTGCAAAAAAACGACCTGAGAAATAATCACACACCGAATGGAAAAACCAGTTTTAAGACGCGCGAGTGCGTCATCATCGCGAGAGGGAAAAAGAATGAGTCATAAAAAGAAAAAAGAAGAGGTGCGGATCGGCGTATATGTCTGCCACTGCGGCCTGAACATTGCCGCAACAGTTGACTGCGAGGCGGTTGCCACCTATGCTGAGGGCCTCAAAGGCGTTGTGGTTTCGCGCAGCGACGCCTACCTGTGCTCCGAGCCCGGCCAGCAGCTAATTAAAAAAGACATCGCCGAAAATGGTGTTAACCGCGTGGTGGTGGGCTCCTGCACACCGCGCCTGCATGAACCCACGTTCCGCAAATGCCTGGAGGGTGCGGGCCTGAGCCCCTACCTGCTGGAAATGGCAAACCTGCGCGAGCAGTGCTCCTGGGTTCATGCCAATGACCCCAAGGGCGCCACGACCAAGGCCCGGGACCTGATTCGTGCCGGTGTCGCGCGCGCAAAACTACTGCAGCCACGTCAGGAAACAACCGTGGCGGTAACGCCCAAGACTCTGGTTATCGGCGGCGGTGTTGCCGGCATTCAGTCCGCGCTTGACCTGGCCGATTCCGGCTACAAGGTTGTACTTGTTGAAAAATCACCCAGCATAGGAGGAATTATGGCCAGGTTGGACAAGACGTTTCCAACCCTGGATTGCTCCATATGAATTTTGGGACCTAAAATGTCCGATGCCGGTCGGCATCCAAACATCGAGCTGCTTACCCTAAGTGAAGTTAAAGAGGTTACCGGGTACGTTGGTAACTTTCATGTGCGCGTACTGAAACGCACCCGCTATGTGCGTGAATCCGAGTGTACGTCCTGCGGCGACTGCGTTGACGTATGCCCGGTTGTTGTTCCGGATGAATTCAACGTGGGGCTCAGTTCACGCCGCGCGATTTATTCCCCGTTTCCACAGGCTATCCCCTCAGCCTACGTGGTCGACATTGAGAGCTGCCTGGGCCACAACCCGATTATCTGCGGAAAATGCCGTGAGAAATGCGAAAAAGACTGCATTGATTTCAGCATGAGCGATGAGGAACTTGAATTTGATGTGGGTACCATTATTGTGGCAACCGGCATGGAATCCTATGACCCGACCGCTCTGGATGAGTACAGCTACCGCAAGTTCGAAGATGTGCTCACCAGCATGGAATTCGAACGCATGATCAACGCCGGCGGTCCCACCGCTGGCGAGGTTGTACGGCTCAGCGATCACCGCGTTCCGGATTCAGTGTCCTTTATACAATGCGTAGGCTCACGTTCCTTTAAAACCGGTCATCACTACTGCTCCAATATCTGCTGCATGAACACAATCAAGAGCACCATCATGCTTAAGGAGCATTATCCTGACATGGAGATCAAGGTTTTCTATATCGATATCCGAGCCTTCGGCAAAGGATTTGAGGACCTGTTCCAACGCAGCAAACAGATGGGCGTGCGTTTTATCCGCGGTCTGCCCGGTTCCGTCAAGAAAAACTCCACGACCGGAAATCTCGTGTTAACCGTTGAAAACACCGCTACCAATAAGCTTGAAAAGCATCCGGCCGGTATGGTGGTTCTGGCCACCGCTGTTCATGCACCCGAGGACATGCACGTCTTGCAGGAAATGATGGCTCTGCAAAAAACCCCTGACGGCTTTTACCTTGAAGCCCACCCCAAGCTGCAGCCGGTTGACTCTGCCACTCGTGGCATTTTCTTTTGCGGGTGCGCTGAAGGGCCCAAAGACATCAAGGAATCAGTCACCCAGGCATCAGCTGCTGCTGCGCGTGCTATGCGGTTGATGACGCCCGGCGAACTAACGGTTGAATCAATCACAGCCGAAGTAAACCCCGAGGCCTGCACGGCCTGCGGCATCTGCGCGCGAGTATGTCCCTACAATGCTATTCAGTTTGATAAACATTCAGGACAGCCCGCAAAGGTCATCACTGCAGCCTGCTCCGGATGCGGAACCTGCTCGGCTGAGTGTCCATCCCATGCGATAGAAATGCACCACTTTACTGATGCTCAACTGACGGCCCAAATTGACGCCATCCTGTCCGAAGACACCATAAACCGCATACCTGTCTTTGCTTGTAATTGGTGCTCCTACGCTGGGGCTGATTTTGCCGGTGTTTCGCGCCTACAATACCCCGCCAACGCACGCCTAATCCGCACCATGTGCTCGGGCCGTGTGCGCGAGGATTTCGTCTGGCATGCCTTTGAAAAGGGCGCACCGGTCGTATTGGTCTCAGGCTGCCATATTGGTGACTGCCACTACATTGATGCCAATCACTGGACCGAGAAGCGCTTGAAACGTATGTGGAAAAAGATGGAAAAACTTGGGATACGCAAAGAACGCCTGCAACTTGAATGGGTCAGCGCGGCCGAGGGAAACCGCTTCCGGGATGTTATGGAAGAAATGGAAGAGTTGCGCAAATCCGTCACTCCGGAGGAGGTTGCTGAAACCAAAAAACTAATGGAAAAACAGCGCAAGAAAACCAAAAGCAAGACGAAAAAAAAGGAGGAGAAAGCAAAAAAGCACTCCTAATATACGTTTCACAAGAAGTCGTAAAAAAAACAGCGGTTCAGATTTTATCTGATCCGCTATTTTTTTGTGTGCCATTTAAAGGATTAACCAAGAAGGAATGACTTAAAAAATTGCTTTCTGAAGCTTAAAAGAATCCAGCATGATTTGAATGGCGCGAATAACGCTTTCTTCGCGAATACCCTTCATGCACTCGCGCCGGGGGCAGGCCCGTTTGCGGCAAGGCGCGCAATCGACCTCATCGTGCAGAAGAATATGCGGGGTGCGGCTGTAAGGTTCATTGATAACCTCATCGGTCGGGCCGAACAGCGCTACGACCGGTGTGCCGGTAAAGGCCGCCAGGTGCATGGGCCCGGTATCGCTGCCCAGATAGATATCGCTTAAGCGAAATATTTCAGATAACTGGCAAAGATTTTCCGTACGCGGTCCGATAATGGCCCGGTACTTCATCTGGCCGACAATCTCTTTCACCATATCCAATTCTTTTCCAGCCCAGGTAAATACAATCTGGGCGGCATTGGCCTCAATAATGTTATCGGCCACAACAGCATAGCGATATGCGTCCCAGCGTTTATAGGGTGTGGTCGGACTTGTGCCGGGATGAATCGAGATCACCGGCAATTGCGGATCAATCTGCTGCTCGTGAAAAAACTGCTGAACGGCTTCACGGTCGGCTACAGGAATATGGATGACCGGGCGTTCATGCTCTGGAGAAAGGCCGAATTTTTCAAGCAGGGTCAAATTACGCTTAACCCGGTTAACACGCTTTTTATCCTGGGGGAACCGCAAATTATTACACAGGTAATTGCCTTCGCGACAAAACGGCCTGGTAAAACCGACCCTGCGCGGAGCTTTACTGAAAAAACTGATAATGCCGCTTTTAAAAATCCCGTGAAAATCAAAAGCAAGATCATAGCCATTGGCACGGATGGGAGCAATGAACGCCCAGAAATCCTGCAAACCGGAAAAAAAGGTGAGGGGGGAAGCAAGCTTGCGCCGAATTGCCTTCTTGGGGAAAACAAAAACCTCATCAATATCCGGATGAGCTCTTAATATATCAGCAGAGGCTTCTTCAGTTACCCAGCCGAAAGACGCTTCCGGATAATTTTTCCGTAAAACCTGAAAGGCCGGCAGCACCCTCAAGACATCGCCGATCGCGCTCAGGCGAATGATAAGAATTTTACGTGCAGCATCCTGCATTTACTTTAGACCTAAGTTGAGTTAGAGTTATTCGCATTCTGAAACAGCCCAGCCAGGCACTGCAATTAAAAATATTTTTATCAGGAATACCCTTAAATAGCAACCAACGATTGGTAAAGCCCCAGTGAAAAAACTGTTATTTTTAGTCAACCCACTGTCTGGCTCCGGCAAAGGAGTACCGCTTGCCGGACAGATTGCCTCTGAAATGCAGGGCCGCTTGCCAACACACGACTACGATATTGTTTTTACCACCCCTGATGTAACCGTGCAGGCGCGCACGCTGGCGTCTCAATACGAAACCGTGGTAGCAGCCGGAGGCGACGGCACCCTGAACCAGGTTGCCCGGGGCCTCATTGCTTCTGAAAAAACCCTTCGCATGGGAATTATCCCGCTTGGCACCGGCAATGATTTTGCGCGCAGCCTGGGACTTCTTGCTATTTTAAAGCATAAAGGCCTGGGTGGCCTGATTGACCTGTTTCTAATAGGCAACACTCGCCCGGTTGATGTGTTCACACTTGGAGAGCAGCATATGTTTATCAGCTATGCAGGGTTCGGCCGCGATGCCGCCATTGCCTCAGCCTTTGACCGCCTGCGACGCCGGACACCGTTTCGCATACTGTGCACATACGGCGGGGGAAAGTTGCTGTATCTGCTGCTGACCCTTGCCTATACCCGGCAAAAATGCACACCCGCTCTTGAGCTGAGCTATCAAAAGGCTGATGGCTCAACTGCAACCCTGCAATTTCAGCATTCCCTGTGCCAGGTGCTGATCACCAGTATCGACTCCTATGGCGCAGGGGCACGTGTTTCATCCGACAGTCGCATGGATGATGGACAGGTTGAATTAACAATTATGCGCAGCAATACCCGCTGGCTTTTGCTGCACCTGAGCCGCTTCACGGGCAGGGCCTATGATGACCTTGCCCCGACAGGTGCAGTTATCCGGACCAGTGAGCTTTCCTTGTGCCCGGCAGAAGCTGTCCCAGCGCAAATCGACGGTGAAACTGTTGCTATTGAGCCGGGAGAGCAACTAAGTATTCGCCTCGCGGGTCAACTGATGATGTTTGCCGCACCGCATTCCTAAAGGCCTTCAATAGGACTCCTTGGCTTTTAACAACCCGATTTCCTTTCCATTTTGATTGACACCGGCATTTTTTCTAGTATAATATTTTACCTTGTCCGCAGCAAAAATGTGGGGTTGTAGCTCAGCTGGGAGAGCGCATGACTGGCAGTCATGAGGTCCGGGGTTCGATCCCCCGTAGCTCCACCAAAATAAAAGGATTAAAGGGTGGTTAGAGCACTAGCTCCGACTGCTCTTTTTTTTATGCCGATTAGGTGTGTGGATTGGTATAGTCGCAAGATCTGTAGTTTATTTCCCTGGTAATACTTTTGACTTTCTAAACGAAGTTTTGTAAGGTTGCACTATCCCACCAAAATGAAGCTGACATTTTTAATGTCCAACTTATGTTGCAAGGGCAGAAGAAAGGAGAGGCATAATGGTCAAAAAGTTCTCAAAATTGGATACCGTTCTACTGGTCGCGCTGATCGTCGTATACACTCCGCTGAGCTTGTGGGGAGGCACTGAGGGATGGGGTGGAAATGCTGACATTCTTCCACTTCTCATGTTCGTCGTTGGGGCCGCTTATGTAATCTTTGAAAGTATTCGGTTGTGTTCGCCCGCCGTTTGTTCCATTCTCGGTGCTCTTGTTCCATTTTTTACTATTGGACCATCCCTTTTCTTTTATCAAGAAGACATAGGGGCTTTCCTTGTTGTTATTTTGATCGGTTTTATTTTCGGGCTACTTGTCTCAACCCTTTGCTGGGCGTTGAAAGGCAAGAAGAAGGCCCCAATTTCAGAATGAGACTTCTGGTTGAGAGTGCATAGTTTTTTTCTCTGCCTGCTATGATTTGTGGACACATAGCTTTGGCACGATTAAAGAAAACAGATGTGTCTCCACAAAAACGTGCCAAAATTAGCCTTGCTCTCGGTTATATTGTCTTGGTGGTGATGATATTGGAATTCGTCTTACTTGCCACGAATCGTAAAGACAGAAAAGCCTAATAACTGTATGCATCTCAGGCCAATTCCGCTGCGCTCCATTGGCGCAGGTGATGCAGAACGCTGTGCAAGTGTAAATATAAAAATCGCCTCCAAAGGAGCCATTATGAAAACAATTAAAATTATGTATCGAATTGGGATCTTGTTATTACTGATCTTTTGCATCGCATCGTGCTCTCAGCATCCATGGGATTAAGAAGAACTTCCCATGACAAGCAAAGAGCTAAAAAAGAAGGGGGCTCTTGATTTGGAGGGAACTATAACAGTCTTAATGCTCATGAATGGATTTGGTGGAGCAGGACCAACGTCAGTGAGCCCAGTAACCAAATTCAATGCAGATAACGGTCAAAAATATACCTTACCCGTTGCAAAAAACACAAAGCTCATCGGAGTTAAAAGTAGCGAAAAAGGAATTGAGTGGGAGTTAGGACATCGCTATAAAGTATTAGGCATACCCAAAGGGAATAAACTTGTCGCGGTTAGAGTGAAATATCTGGGAGAATCACAAAAATAAGATTTTACCAGTTCGACAAAATTCTCATGGAATTCTCAAACATTCGTTCATAGCGAGACTAAAAGTGTTCACAACCAGTAGTTGGACTTTACGGTGAAAACGTCGTGAGTTCTTTTCATATGCTATGCGCACCGAAAGTCACCCATAACGTTAGGCAAAACGAGAGGAGGTATATTACAATGAGCGTTCAACAAATATTGTTTTCTCTTGAAGGGAGAATCAAACGCTCCACCTTTTGGGGTTACCTTATACTACTGCTTCCGATATATGGCGGTGGCTATTTGATGGATTTATCTTTAACCGGGCAAGCAGGGAAATTCTATTTAATCGGATTTCTAATTTGTTTCTGGCCTACTCTCGCTTTAAATGTAAAGCGGTGCCACGATCGCAATCGTTCCGGGTGGTTCTACTTAGTCGCTTTTATCCCGATCATTGGTATTTGGTACCTAATTGAGGCCGGTTTCCTCAAGGGCACAGAAAGCGATAATCGTTTTGGACCTGACCCTCTAAAATGATGTGACTGATTTGGTGGAAGAATTTGTTTTGATACGGCTCTTTTTTGGGTGAAGCTCAACTGTGAAGTAAATTGTGAAGTAGACAAGAGCAAACAAGGGGTAACACCAAGTAAGACGCTACCCCCTGGTTGCCCGTTTTCAGAGACAACAGCTAACAACAAGTAACAACAGGTAAGACCAGCACTACTTTTTTCATCACTGGCAGTCATGAGGTCCGGGGTTCGATCCCCCGTAGCTCCACCACAAATATCAAGCACTTGGCGATACGTCAGGTGCTTTTTTTATGGCTGAAAGGGGCACAACTATGAAGTAGACTTTTAAAATGAGGTGCCCTCACTAACTTAAAAAAGGGCGCCATTTCTGGGGGCGGGGGCTGGTCACTTTTTCCTCTCTGCAAAACGATATATTTTAATGGAACTATTTATTGCTTCCGCGGCGTTTGTGAAAGAGAGGTTTAACGCTTGGTGAATCCCTTTGCGGTGTCTAGCCGCTAAAGAAGGGCCAAACCCCCAGCTCTGGGTAGATCCGCCCAAGGTATCTGCCCAAATTTTGATATTATGACGATCCTTCAGTACCCACGAAAGCGTCACTGTATCATAGATTGTCATTGCTAGGTAGGTCTGAGCAAGACTTTCAAACCTTGGCTCTAAAGTTGCGTCAACACCGTCCATTATCTTTAATTTGCCCCCACGAGTTATGACGACTTTCCGAAATAAAGATCGCACCATCTTGATCGAATTGTCGCTAAGCGCTGGACCGAACTGAACCGTATCATAAGGAGTGGTAATACGGACTCCTTCAACGGTTTTTGTCAAAAAATCATCGCTAAGGTGAAGCTGTACGGTTATATCAATCGGGTTAATTAAATCATCACTAGCCACAAAATCTGGATTTACACGATAGGTTGTCTGACAACCCCCTGTCAAAAAAGTCACTATAAAAATTAAGATGATACCATTTACCCCTTTAAAGAATCGTGAGATTTTCATTGCACATCCTATCTATTTGTCATTGATGGCGAACTACTCAGCAAAGCATCCTTTTGGAAGTCATATATAAAATTCCAAAATATTTTATCTTGGACTTCATCAAAAGCTTCTGTAGTGGTATATCCTGAAAAGAAAACCATAAACAGTTGTATCCATGTTCTCATACTTTCCTTGTATTCATATGTCCTGAGCAATTCTCCGTCCTGCTTTAGGTCTACCGTCATTGTATAATCATCCCTCGCATAGGCAGGAAGGATTGTTAATGTGGCACCGGAGAACCCAGCTAGTAATCTCCAGAAAAAACCTGTAGTCCCATCGCTCGTCATTGTAAATTCTAGGCAAGCAGATTCTGCCGAGCAATCAGCAGTCACATCCGAGAACAACGAACTTTCACGAAGATCTTCACGAACCCGTTCGCGAAACAACGAAGATATGCCAGGATTCAAGGTGCTACGGAAATACCATTTAGCATCGAAACCTATACTCCCCAATTTAGATGTTGGTGCAATATCCGCCTGAGATCGACTCGGAAGATTGTTTCCCGGAAACGTCGCACAACCGCTTACAATGATCAACAGTGCTACTAGCAATACATTCATTACGAACAATTTACCGGGCCTGAGCAACATATTTCACCCCATTTCCTTGGTTTACTTAATAATTACATTAACTTATTCTGAACAAAAAAAATAGACTAATGGCACTTGTATGTCAACACATAAAACCTGCTCCCGGTAAAAGGGTGCCCCCCAAAAGGAAAGAAGCTCAAGTTTGAGGAGGCAGGTCACTTTTTCACTATTCTGGTGTGTGGATTGGTGTGAGAAAAACTTTCCAAAATCTGCTAAACCTTGGAATATATGGAAAATCTGCTAAAATAAAGAATTGTAATTTCAACAACTTATGAAAAATGAGGTAGTTGGAAGCCCAAGGGTCCATTTCTGGCAGTCATGCGGTCCGGGGTTCGATCCCCCGTAGCTCCACCAAAAAAAATTAGCCCCTTAGCTCAGACTTTGTGCCTTTTTTTGTGGCGGGAAGCCGTACATCTCTATTGCTTCCATGTCTATGTTATTTTCCCGAGCTACTTTGGTGCCATAATCTTCTTCCAACATCCAGCTAATCATATCTTTTCGGCGCTGTTTCATGGCTGCACGATCCTCGGACGTGGGTTCGGAACAGTTGCTGCCGATGACCATGGCTTGATAGGTCTTCAGCACAGTTGCAATGGATTCTTCAAGAAAGGCAACATCGCTCGCTTCAAAAAAATACAGCATGCCACACTCTGCGGCACAAGCGCCCAGCATACTGCGGCCCGTCATAAAAGCCTGATATTCTTCCAAGCCACGATTGTGCTTTTGGCATACTGTTGCCAGTGCAGCACTGAACAACTTTTTTTCTTTGTCTGCGAGTCGGCCGTTCTGGTCTATTAAATCAACATAAACCATCATAATAGGATCTTGATCTTCCATCCGGCTTGTGCTGGCCATGACTATGCAGCCAGGCAGGCAAGGATTGGCCGGATATGCCATTGACTGCAACAGAGTAATAGCCGTGGGTACGCCGTCGACCGTTCCGCCTTTGAGGTGCACCAGTCCCAAGCCAGCCTTCTCAAGCACCACGCCCTTTGAGCGATGCGCCTCTACCGACCAAGTCTCCGATTGCCACTGCCGTGCCGTTTCAAAGGAGTCCTCACCGTTTATCCCGGCATATACTGTCTTAATGAATTCTAAATTCTTATCTTGCGGAAACGCAAAATCATTTCTTGCTATCATGCGATTGCCTCTCAAGCTATATTGCCCGCACAGGGCATTTTTATATTTTTTTGTAACGTTTGTCCCAAGGTGACATATCATGAGCAGCGATAAACTTTTTGCCACTGTCTACGCCTTCTGCACCTGTCCGACCACCTGGGCCACCTGACTCATGTCGGCATCAATGATAAACTGCATGCGCTCCTTGAGTTCCTTCGATACTCCTGGCAGAGCCATAAACGACTGCATCATCATAGTTGAGAACGTATAGGGCGAAGCCTCGGCTTCTTCCATAACGATCGGGTACTTGTTGGAAAGGTCGAACAAGAAATCGAGCTCCTCGACGGTGAAGAAGCGCGGAAAAAGAACTCGTTTCGTGTAGTCGGCCATGGCCTTGGCTTCACGCACCCAGTTAAAATGATCGGCCCACCAGTTGCTGTATTCTTCAAATCCCGAACCGTCTTCCAGCTCGCGGATAACGCATTCAGCGCCCTTGTAGCCGGCCATCACCGCGCTCTGGTAAAGACATTCGCCGTACGCGGCAGAATCACCGACAAACAGAATGTTGCCCAGATGCGGGATTACCATGGGCGAGAGAAACTCAATCACCACGCCGCTGACTTCAATTACTTCCGACTTTTTAAACCAGTCTGCATAGGGACCTTTTTTTGTAAAATATTCAATCAGGTCGGTCGCGGTCGAGGCCGGCAGCATGGACATGGTTTCCATGCGGAAGATACCATCCCCGTGACAGCTCGGCACCATAATGATACCCCCTGCGCGACCGCCGAAATTCTTGGCGCCGAAAAAGAACATATCGCCGCGGTCATAAGGCGCCTCAACGTTCGTGAGCTCGTACTCGATAGTAGGCCCCTTCATGCCGAAATCCGTGCGCGATGCATTGGCGCCAGTCACCTTTGCCACTCGTGAACACAGCCCATCGGCGGCAATGAGCTTTTTGCAGGTCAGATAATGGTCCTTGCCCAAACGCCGCACCTTGACCTTAACGCCATCTTTATCCTGCTCCGCATGGCGAAAATGTGTCTCGGTCATAAACTCAGCTTTTGTTTTCGAGGCCCAGGCAAAACGGTCGGCATGGCATTGATGCGGATTGAAGATATGATAGAAAGGCTTCTTTGTTACCGTGGCCTGCCAGTGCTTGCCCGTGTCGGAAAACATGTGGGAATGATGAATACCCTCCATGCTGTCGCCATAGGTTACGGTAAAACCCGTGTCGGTGTACTCGAGCTTCGTTTTTTTTCCCTGCGGCGTGCGTTTAATATATTCATGATTAAAGCTCTGATCCAGAAAACAATAACCTGATGCTGTACGAATATTAATGCCCAGCTTGGGCTTTTTGTCGATACCCAGTACCTTTACGCCCCGCTTTGCCAGCTCACCGCAGGCCATCATCCCTGCCGGGCCGCAGCCGATTACAATTACATCATAGTCTGCCATCACTACATCTCCTTAAAAAGTTATACTGTATTGAGAATTTCCAGGTTTATTTTAAGCACGCTAAACTTCATTCCTATGCCGTGCTGATTAGCAGCAGCTTCAATGCCCATTTGCTGCCTGTATTTTGGGTCAGCAAGAGAAATGCCACCCGCTGTGATTTCAGGAATTGATCAAGCAGATCCTGCGAAATGTTTTTGATTGCAACCTGCGTAGCGGGTTCTGCCAGGAACATTATCCAAAACGACGCTTTGTTCTTTTGGGCGGTGTCAACCCTGCTAACTTCATTTCTCCAGTCCGAACATAACAGTTCGGATATAGTCGCGCTGTTTTTGAGGCCCCGTGAATGTTTTAAATACATTGACCGCCGGACCGCCCTTGTCAAGCAGGGTCGTGACAAAAAGTTCAAGCCCTGCCTCGATCTGCCTGCTCTTCTCCGGGCTTACCTTTTCAGCCTGCTCGACCATATCAAGATATGCATTAAGGTATGTTTTGTATATCTCGAAAAGAAGCTCATCATCGCTGCGGCCGGCAGAGATGTGGATGCTGAAATCTGTTATAAAATCAAAAAACCAGTTGCTGACTTTGGACTGTTTGAATTTTGAAATCTGCGGCATCCATTGCTCCATGACAGCATAGTGCTTTTCCTTATTGGGATCATTGATTTTGGCCGGATCGATAATTTCAATCACAAACACGCGTGTGCCGCCGATAAAAATGAAGTCAATTGAAAGCACCGGCAGGTTATAGGCGTAGTCGGGGCGAATCATAAGGGTATACATCTTTATGCAATAAAACATGGTTGCGTCAAGAGAGTTAATCCGCGCCAGCCGGTTGCATTGCCTGCTTGTGACCAGAAATTTCATGGTCTTCAAAAACCTGGCAGGGTGAAGTTTTCTGTATTCAGGCTTAATCGGAAACTCGAGCAGTTTAAAGCGTTTCTTCAGGATGCTGTCGGTATAGGTTTTATATTGGTCATAGAGGAGATCAGCTTCGCTGCGGGCCTTCATCATAATTGGAATGCCCGCCAGCACGGCAAGCAGCACGATACCCAGCAGAGTCAAAAAAACGTAGGTTATTATTTTCAGTAACATAATGCACCTTTCGCATTAATTGAGCGAGCGGCCGCAGCCTGTCGGATACAACAACCATGCACGCAATTTCTGACAATCTAAGCACCCTTCAGATACAGGGCATCTGCTCTCACGCAACTATGATCCTTTAGCATTTTTCTTGCGCCGCGATCAATGTACAATGGACAATATAGAATGAAGCGGTTTTTATCATTAGGCCCGCATCAATTTTTTAGCTGCTACGATATCGGTCTCGGCGCCCTTGCGCGCATTGGGTTTTGCATAGCAGCGAAAGGCCGCATGAACATTGTCTGGATCCTCGGGCATTTCAGCCATGGTCACATGTATGACAAGTTTGTTTTTGTCGTACTTTCTGCTCGCATGATAATAGCAGTTGAAAAATGTTTTTCGTTGTCGATTCAGGGCTAGACCCGTTCGGTCGGCCCATTGATACAGCAGCTTGTCTGCAAGTTCAAAATTGCCGGGGAAGAAAAAACGGCTGTAATATATTCGTTTTGACGACAGCAGTTCTATGTGCGGTTTGCTATTTACTTTTGAAATATATGGATCTGACACCGTTGCCGGCTGGAGTGACTGCCAGAAGCCGCGATATGTCCCGGCATCTTTCTGTAGATGGGGCAGCCCAAGTATTGCCTCCCTGATTTCACGTGCAAAAACCTCTACACGCTCGGGTACAAGCGATTCCCATATGTCGCGTCCTGTCCAGGGTGCCTCGCTCTCCTTGGCCAGTTTTCCCACCAGATCAACAGTCAGGCGATCAATTGTATGCAGGGCTGAATAGACCTGACGTCCACCGAAGGCGCCGATAACTTTTGGCACGACATCGGGATATTTTTCAAAAATATCGGCAAAGTAGTTCCTGCCGCCGATGAGATGCGGAGGAGTGCCCGGAACGTTCAAAATTTGAGTCTCGTCACTGTCACCGCAGGTCAAAAAATAGGCCACTTGTTTCCGGGCCAAGGCGCCCCGATGTTTTTTGATAAAAGCATCAGTTGCTTTTGAAGGCTTCTCGCGGCGGGTATAACTGCCGATAATTACGAAGTCAAATGGATCCAGAGTAATAACCTGCCCCTGTTTTTTTACCTCCAGGTGGCATTCGTCGCCGATCAGGGCCTTGAGCCAGTAGGCAACCTCGGATGTAGACCCATAGATCGTGTCATAGATAAGCAGTCCTTTTTTTTTCTCAATCCTTGCGGTATTTTCTATATTGTTTTCCATACTGATCCTTCCAAAAAACTTGTTCTTTAGCTTACGTCCGCTCAAGCAGAGCAGCCATTCCCGGACCGCCGCCGGCACATAGTGAAGCGCAACCATAGCGCACGTCCAATTTCTTCATTTCATAAAGCAGCGACACAATCACCCGCAGTCCCGTGCACCCTACCGGGTGTCCCAGGGATATGCCCGAACCGTTGCGATTTACCCGTTGCATGTCGAATGTAAAACCATATTGTTCCTGCAGCATTCGTTCAACACCCAGAAACTGGGCTGCAAAAGCCTCGTTGACCTCAAAATAGTCAATATCGGCTAGCGACAGCCCTGCCAGCCGCAGGGCACGGGGAATGGCGACTGCCGGCCCGAGACCCATCACTTCAGGCGCTACACCCGCGCTTGCCGTTGCCCGGACTTTTGCAAGCGGTGTAATGCCCACATGCTTCGCCCGCTCTGCCGACATCAGAACAACTGCTGCGGCCCCGTCGTTTACACCGGAGGCGTTTCCGGCGGTTACAGTCCCACCTTCCCGAAAAACTGGTTTTAATTCGGCAAGCGTCTTTTCGGTCGTGTTTGGCCTGGGGTGTTCATCCGTATCAAAAAACAGCGTTTGTTTTTTTTGCCTGATTTCAACTGGAACAATTTCATCACTAAATGCACCCGACTGTATGGCAACTGCGGCCCGCTGTTGGCTCAAGACGGCCAGCTGGTCCTGCTCTTTCCGTGATATAGCGAAGCGCTCTGCAATATTTTCTGCAGTAACGCCCATATGATAGTTTTCCACCGAACATACCAGTGCGTCGAGCAGCATGGCGTCCTCTATGATTGCAGAGCCCATGCGATAGCCTGTGCGTCCCTTCGGGATCAGGTAGGGTGCCATGCTCATGTTCTCTACGCCCACAACAAGACTTGCATCTGTATTGCCCTGCAGGATGTTGTGCGCGGCGATTTCAAACGCTCGCATGGCCGAAGCGCAGAGCTGGTTAACGGTTACAGCCGGTGCCGACCAGGGTATATTGACCTCTGCCTGCACCTGGCGCGCGACATTGCTGCCCGCACCAGCCTGTATTACGTTACCGCAGACAATTTCATCAAGATCACCAGGCGCAATCCCGGCCCGCTTGATCGCTTCTTTGCCGACACATCCTCCAAGCTGGCGTACGTGCACGTCCTTCAAGGCTCCCAAAAAGCTGCCGATCGGTGTCCGACAGGCGCTTGCTATAACCACTTCATGTTGCATAGGTCTTCTAAGCCCCTTGTTTTTTTTGCAATGTATGTATGTTCAAGCAGTTTGTCCCGGAATCACCCGAAAGCGCTCCCGTTTTTCGGTCGCTACCTGGGCCATTTTAGCTGCATAATACGTATACATGCTGTCCAGATGCTGCGAAAAGAATTCTAAAAACCATTGTTGGTCATCGATGTGCGGCATCTTATCAAGATCAATTTTTTCGCTTAACTCAAAACAGAGCCGCTTGAATTCCTTTCCATATGACGGAATTGCCATAACATCTCCCAATCGAAAAAACAACAAGGCGCCGCTTTTCGTGAGCACAAAAAACTGTGTTCCTGCGCGCACGCCCCATTGATATTTTTATTTCTGTTCTTCCTACTCTTTGCTTTCCCAGTTAATAAACTTTCGGAAATTGTCTCCCGTCAGCTTTTGTTTAAAATCCTGGCTGAGCGGCATCAGCATGATGTTGTCCAGCATGGGCTTATAAAACGGCATGGTCAGGGGAAAATCCGTGCCGTAAAACACTTTGTTCGGAATGAAATATTCCAGAAACCGCATATGATCCATATCGAAAAACTGCCGAAAATGCATCAGCAGCGGTACCGGCATGACAATGTCTGTGTAGTAGTTTTCGTACTTCATGACGTGCCACAGGCTCATTTCGATATTATTGAACATACCGCAATGCAGCTGCAGAATTTTCAGATCCGGAAAATCCATGGCAACATCGTCGAGATGCTCGGGGTTCTGAAACTTCGTGCGCGTACCGGGCAGTTCCTCGCAGCCGGTATGAAACTGAACGTGCAGTCCCAGTTCAACACACTTTTCATACACCGGGTACATGTCCTTCGTATTGGGGCAGCCCGACGTTGCCGTATGAAACTTCAGGCCGGGGAAACCGCAATCGTAGGCCGACTGTACCATCTCAAGGGCCGCCTCCACACCATAGCGCGTATGGACACCGCCCACCGCAGTAAAGCGGCCGGGAAAGGCATCAATAAACTCTTTTTTTACATATTCATTAGGTACATACCACTTCCAAATCTCTTTTTTCGGCCCAAAGGGTTCGGTAACTCCGTGAATCGCCTGTAGACACATACCCTCGATGTTGGCCTGGTCCATATACTGCACAAAAACCTCAGGCGTCATTTCAGGGCACTCTTCCGGTTTTGTGATAACCGAAAACGGATTCGGGTCTCCAAGCAATGCCCTCGCTCCCATCATGCTTCTGGCCACAACCGAATTACCGCACCAGAAATCAATGCAGCCCTCACGGTCGGCAATGCCTTTTTTTTCAAGCCCGGGATGCCCGTGGCTATCAAAGTGCCGAAACGGCTTCAACTGCATCATTTTTTCGATGGTTCCTTCTGTGTTTTCTTCCTGAACAATTCTTTTTTCTTCAGTCATTTTTTCTCCCTGCATCTTCAGTTATTAATAATTTTTTCTATTCTTTCCTCAACATCAGATCTACCACAGCGTATATTCAACCTGTGTCCAATCAATTACTTCGCTAATACATTAAATGATACCCCCCTCTAAAAAACATTACTTAAAGAGAGTCGGCCATTATTTTTAATTTTTTCATGAATTTCAGGACGCTCTTTTATTATCCGGTCACGGTGCCTCAAAATAGCACCCCACATCAGCTTGGGCGTAACATATTGGCTAAACGTTCCCTGCAGTGTTTCATCTTCAATCAGAGCAAACAGGTAATCCAGTTCATCATCTAAATAGGTCGGAACAAGGGCAAAGCCCTGAGCCACCTGAAGGTAATCATCGCTGTTAAACTCAAAAGAATTCTGCCACCAGCGTGTGTATTGTTCAAAACCCTCAGATCCGTTAAGTTCTTTTACAACGGCATGTCCGGCCTGAAAACCACAGGCAAGTGCTCCCTGCACCTCAACCTCAACATATGCAGCAGCATCTCCAACAACCAAAACATTGTCTTGAAACGGAATATTTAACGGACTATATGCTGTAACCATGCAGGCTGTTTTTTTTATAATCCTTGCAGATGAAAACATATGAGCCAGCGGGCTTTTTGTGATAAGATTACGATATATTTGCTCGGGTTTTTTTGTATTATTTCCAATAAGAACAAGGTACCTCAAATCCTCTTTTTCCGCTGACTGACCCAGAATAACCGGAGCAAAAGACTGATAAGCGCTTCCCATAAAGCTTGTTATTGTATGTGAATCGGTTTCACTGACACCCTCAAGAACTGAAATAGTGCACAGAACTTTTGCATAGTTTGTTCTGTTTTTATTCATTCCAAGCTTTTCAGCTGTGGGTGCATTCACACCATCTGCAATGACAACTTTTTTTGCCTGAACCCTTTCATGTGAAGAACAGCTTTTGAGATTCAGTTCAACGCTTTTGCCATTATCATTTGCAGAGGAAATCGATACATCGCATCGAACCTCAACCCCGAGATTGATACATTCATCAAGCAGGCTCTGTAGCAGCATTCCCTTATCAAACTTCATTACAATCGGCCGTCGGTCATCATATGCAAAATGCACTTTTTTCCCGGCTGGCGAAACAAAGTATTTATCTACTATGGGTACTAGCGGTCCGTTGTATGAAACGTTAAAACCATTTTTTGTAAACACAATCGTATTGTCTTGAATTTTTAAGGTATCCCCTTGAAAGCCTTCATCCATGATCAGTTGCTGACAGCAAGCCCGGGTGATTTTTGAGATATCTTTCTTTTTTTCAATGAGCATAACCTTCAACCCCAGCTCTGCAGCTGTTTTCGAAGCCATAAGTCCTGCTGGACCTGCACCAACTATTGCAAGATCATACATATCTAATTTTCCTTCTTCTTTTGTTGATTTTTATTATTATCTTTAACACGCTCCCATCGCTGCCAGGGACGATTACCGTTTTTCCTGAACTGCATATTTGTTATTGTTGCTTCCTCGACAGTCAGCTTGCTCATGACCATCATCTGCTTTGCCATCTGCACGTATTTTGCACGCGGTATTTTTCTGGCGTCGGCGCCCTCTTCATAAGGGTAAATATCTCGCAAAATTCGCTCAAATTCAGGACTTTCGCCTGAAATCAGTTCAGCCCGACCGATAAACTGAATACAGAGCGTGTCGCCCCACTTTTCAAAAGGGCGGTGCCAGTTTAGGCTAAAACGCGGATTCTGTTTGAGATGTAAAAGTTTGAGCGTCCCTTTTTCATGTACTCCATAGAGACACATGCTCTCAGGGTCAAGGGCATATTCGGCAGTTGTGCTGAGGGGAACATTGTTGAGACAAGTAGCTAGTATGCTGGTACGGTGATGCTTTTTCCCGCCCATTGCTTCTACAATAGCTGCCCTAATCGTAGCATGAGGCATCATGCCGTTGCCTGGGCTGAATCCGGCATAATCTCCGCTGAGCCAGGACTGTGTTGCTGTTGTGTTAGCGTCAATCTTTATTTCATGGCAGTCGGCACAGGTCGTACCTTCCGGGATTTCGGGATGATTGTCGTCGGTATCGGTTGCCGCGGTAATTTTGCTCGGCTCCTGTACAGCAGCAGAATTTGCGTCATCAGCCAGAACCCGCATACATACAGACAAACCTATGAGCCCGGCACACGCAAACCATATAAACTTTTTCATACTATTACCTCCTTGATGCATACAATAAAAACGTGTTTTGTTTTCCGGCACTTTAAATTCTTTTTGTTGCTTGAAAAATGTTAGAGCGCCTGTTCAATAATCTGAACCAGGCTCAGCATATCAATTCCGCCGTCATCGGCATGGATACCATCCAGCAGGTTCGACTCACACCACGGGCAGCTGGTAACAATAGCTTGTGCGCCGGTTTCTTTTGCCTCCTGGACACGCTCACGGGCCGTTTCAACCGCAAATTTGGGATAGGCCGACTTTACGCCTCCGCCGGCCCCGCAGCACCATGAAAATTCGCGGATGCGTTCCATCTCAAGCAATTCAATACCGGGGATTGCTTTCAAAATATTGCGCGGGGCATCGTAAACGCCCTTGGCGCCGAAATTTCTTTTGCGCGGCGGATCGCTCAGGCCCCATTTAATACGTGTGCCTTCCCACAGATCCTGGGGTTCTCCACCGCGGCCTGCGTGGCAGGGGTCATGCCAGGTCACCTTCAGGGGCACTTCTTTGCTGAACTGCAGCTTTCCGTCACGGATAAGTTCGTCAAAATATTCCACGCTGTGCTTGACCTCAAAGTTCATTGCAGCGATTGCCGGATATTGGCTTTTGAACACCCCATAACAGCCGGCACAGGAGGTTATTACTGTTTTGACGCCAAGGCTGTTGAACTGCTCAATATTCTTCGCGGCATGTTCTTTGAACATAGCCTCCATGCCGACCTTGACAACCGGGCTGGCGCAACAGTTTTCGTTTTTGCCGAGAATGCCCACATCAACGCCGGCATCCTGCAAAATACGCAGGGTTGAACGGGCTACATCCTGCAGGTTGGCGTTGTAGGAGTAGGTGCAGCCCGCAAAATAGAGTACGTCGGCCTTTTCCGTATTCAGGTCCTTGACCTGCATCTTGCGGGCCCAGTGTCCCCGCCTGGCTGCCGGCTGCAGCCAGGGGTTCTTGTTCCTCCTGATGCTGTTTACTGCAGGCATATGACCCGGCAGCGGTCCTTTGCCCTGCTCTACACAATATTTCCGCAGCTCATGCAGCACTTCCAGGGGTTCCATGTCGCGGGTAAATTTGCAGGTAACGTCACAGGCTCCGCACAGGGTACAGCTGTATATTACTTCCAGTGCCTTTTCGCTCAGCTCGACTTCACCTTCCAGCAGGGCCCGGGCAAGGTCAAAGCGCCCCTGGGCCGAGTAGGCATCAAAATGATATTTTTTTAACGACGGACACACCATCGCTCGTTCCCTGCTTTTCACACTCCAGGGATGCTGCCATTTACACATTGAACAGCGTTCACAATTGACAAGGTCCCAACGGTACTTTTCCAGGCTCATGGTTCCTGCTCCCTTATGTCTACAACCCGAGCTTTCCCGGGTTCATGATATTGTTCCTGTCGATAATGTCTTTGATGGTTTTCGCGGTAGTATACTGAGCTGTGTTTCTGCCATGGGCCATCTGTGCCCAAGCGCCGTAGGCCCTTGTAAAAAGAGCCCCAAGCGCATGCATTGCCTCGCTGGCTGAGCAATGCAGTTGCCTGACCCGGGTGCGTTCCCGGAGGTCGTCGGGACAATAGGGAATGCTGAATTCAAGATGGGCTGCCCGGCCGTTTTCAATGGGCTGCAGGTATATGCCGATGTCCTGATAGTTGTAGCCCGCATCGGCGGCTTGCTGCTGCATGGTTTGTATGAAATCGTCGGCCCTGTTCATGGTAGTAATAAAAAAAATCTCGGCACAGGCTCCTTTGCGCATGTCTTTCCAGTACACATCTGCATCCCAGCACTGGCCCAGGTTTTTCTCAAAAAAATCAGCGGCCCGCGGAGCCTCCGGGATAGTTTTCCGAGGGTGCAGCCCGCATTCCTGAGAGGTTTCCATGAGATCGGCTTCCTGATAGGCTATGCGTTCATCGGGAAAGCGTTTTAAGCCGCCGAGACGCACTATGTGCACGAAGCCCGGAAGTTTTGCCTGCACACGATCGGCTTCTGCGGGGGATCCCCCCAGGATAGAAGCCAGGTTTGCCCGGTTGAGAATAAAACACTCATAGCCAATCCATTTTTTCTGGATTCGGCCGGTAAAGTGCACCAGATCGTTGATGCGGTTGCTGCAGGTAAAAAAGAGTTTCTGTTTTGAGGGCAGGGGCTCTGCCATGATGTTGGCCCAGGTAATGATTCCCAGAGTGCCCTGGCTGCGCGTATAAAGCCGGTTCCAGTCAAGACCGGGTCCCCAAGGACCAACCATGTCCGACTGGGTTTGCTCAGGAGGAGCAACCGCGGCTGAACCGGTCCTGAAAAGCTCACCGGACGGCATGACAATCTCAGCGGTATAGAGAGGTTCGCTGTAATTAAATTCGGGGATAAGCATTGGATGTGCTTCCAGGTGGGCCGTTAAAACCGACTGGTCCTTGCGGGGAAGCAGGGGACACAGGGCACGCAGGCCTTTTTCCCTGAGGGCTTTCTGCAACTGACCATAGGTAACTCCCGGCGCAATTCGCACAGCGCGGTTGCGGTGGTCGATTTTGTGTATGTCTTTCCAGTCGCTTAGCTCAACGATCACGCCGCCCATGCGCGGCAGGGCAGCGCCGTAATTGTGTGTTCCGGAACTGACCGGCACCACCGGCAGTTTGATCTCATTTGCATACCGCAGCAGGGCGCTTATCTGCTCAACTGTGTGCGGAAATACCACAAACGCAGGTCTCCCGAATCGATCCAGGCTTGTATCACAAGCATATTTCGCAAGCACGTCCGGATCGTCGGTGACATTTTCAGCGTTGAATAGTTCGCAGAGCTTGTCCCTGACATCTGCGTGGTAGCGTTCTTTGGCAGCCGTTACATCCTTGAAGGGTATATCTTCAAGCGGCTTTTGATAATCGACTTTAGCAAGGGATTGTTGAGCCATATATGTCAACCTCCTTAGGCCTTGGTATTATTATTGGTTTATTTGTAAGAACTTGACGCGTTGTTTACAAAATCCGATAATCTCTAAAGGAGGATTTTGTAAATATGGTTATGCACAAACGCATCCGATTAACACCACATGATCGCCAGAAAATCTGGCAACTCTGGCAAACTGGCACATATAAAGTCAGTCGGCTTGCTGAGCTTTACCGCGTTTCCAGGCCGACGATCTACAAAGCACTTGCTCGGGCAAGAAAGCAGGAATTTGCCCCTAGAAAAAGTGTTAATGATCGATTCCGTAGCCTTAAGTACGGAATTAAGCGACTTGCTAAGGTCGAGCACGAACTCGAAGATAAACGCAAACGTGAAGCCAGGCGCTACAATAAAGACTATCCGGGAGAGCTTGTTCACTTTGACAGTAAGCGTCTCCCTCTGATCAAAGGCGAAGACCAGACACTACCAAGAGAGTATCTGTTTGTTGCCATTGATGATTTTTCCCGTGAGCTCTACGCGGGCATTTTCCCGGACAAGACTCAGTACAGTGCCGAACTCTTATTGCGTCAGATGGCTGATGAATGCCCGTACACGATCGAGTATGCCTATTCAGACAACGGCAAAGAGTTTAAAGGCACCAGTGAGCATGCATTCGTAAAAGCCTGTAGCGAACTTGATATCGGTCAAAAGTTCACCCGGATCAAGCGGCCTCAGACAAACGGCAAAGCCGAACGCGTGATTCGTACAATCATGGAGATGTGGCATCAGCGGGAAAGATTTCAAGACAGAAAGAGTCGCCAAATCAGCCTGCTGCGCTTCATCAATTTCTATAATACGGTTAAGCCTCACAAAGGTATTGACAATATGACGCCATATGAAAAACTAATCGAGTACTTTTATGGCCCAGAAGTGTAAACAACGCGACGAAATCTAACAGTTTATTCTATATGCATTAACCCTGCGGCGGTTCCGGGGGAACAGGGTAGCCGGGGTTCGATGTCATTCGCGGATCTATTGCCTGTTTTATATTCTTAAGCAGTTCATGATAATTGCACATGGCCGGGCCCGTGATATAGGTCATGGGCCCGAGGGGCCAGGAGCTCGTCATCTTGCGTTTGACCGCCTCTATGACCGTTGTCACGTATCCGTTCATAAAGGTCTCGCCCGCCTCAAGGTCATGTTCGAAATAAATAAGCGGCTCGGTTTCCGAAAAATGTCCCAGCTGATAGGAGTTGAGCCAGTCATTGCCTATATCATCAGGCGCTAAATGGCCCTTCTCGATACCTTGAAGAATCAGGGGCCACATGTACTCCTTGCTCATCTTCAGGCTCTGGTCAAGTGAGTCGAATCCGAACCCGCCCATGACAAAAAAATCACCCGCTATTCTGAAAAGACGGTTGGAACCACCCGTGCGGAACTGCTCTCCAAGATTGCAGTTGGCGTGCTCCCACAGCTCCGAATCTTCGGTAATATATGCACCCCCGGTTTCAGCCACAATCGCGTCAAGTACCTGTTGCTCGTATTTGACCTGACGGGGCGAAGAAAACCCGAAAAGCGTAACAGAGAGAACATTGACCCATTTCTTTTTGAACTCGGGCCATTGTGCCCAAAAGTCTTCAACCGATGCCGACCCTCCGGCCAGTATCATGCTGGCCGGCTCTTCATGCACGGCAACAGCAATTTCTTCATGACCAATTTCATACATTGCATCGACAAGCTGTTCGCGCGTCGGGAATTTGATGAGATTAACCTTGAAGCGATCCTCGGGAAAATCAACCTGAAAGTCGGGGTTTGCTCCCTTAACCGGAAACGTCTTGGGTCCCGGATACGGAAACAGCTTGACCGCCATGGTGGTAACCATGCCCAGTCCGCCGCAGTGGCCCGTATCTCCTCGAAGCAGGCCTTTCAGGTTCAACCCGGCACAGTCACCCCAGAACCAGTCGCCGCGGGCATTGCCCCGTGATCCGATTTTAAGGAGTTCTCCATTGGGCAGAACCCAGTCACAGCCAAGAATGCCCCGGTTGAATCCAAACTTGTGACCGGTTCCGCCCATACCCTGAAACATATTATTGGCCACGACCGAACACTGTGCCCCGCCTTCACAAACCGTTATGGTGAGTCCCTGTTTCATGGTTTCGGCCTGAAGCTGAGCATAGGTCACATACGGCTCAACAACGGCATACATATTGTCCACATCGATTTTCAGGATGCGGTTCATGCGCTTTGGGTCAATAATGATGGTATCGGGTCGAGTGGGCATGCTGGGGGGGAACAAGTTGGTTCCAACCGGAATGTAGTTGAACCCGTAGCGGTTCGCGATCTGGATAATGGTCTGGATGTCCTCGGTGCTTTCGGGCAGGGCTACCGCTGCCGGTCGATAACGGCCCGACTGGGCATGGGTGGCATAGGCAAGCCACATATAACTATACCCGGCTGTTACCGACGGTTCGTCACAAATATTTTCTCGCCCCAGAGCATTTTCAAGCGCTTCATAGGCACCATTCGGCAGGCTCATGGTTGTATTCTCCTTACAATCGATTACCGTTTACGTGCAGCATGCGTCAGCCATTCAAACTGGCTGTCATTTTGGTCTTTCAAATCAAAATCAATTTTCATGGAGTAGCGCAGGAAAACTATTCCTGTCAGCAGGCAATAAGCCGCACGGGAAGCACAGGTTACATCCATTTGTACAAACTCGCCGCTTTGTATGCCCTGTTGAAAAATATTCGAAAATTCATTCGAATAGCGATCATAAAACGTGTTAAACATTTTTTTTGTATTCTGATTTTCCGATAACTTTTCGAGGAAGCGGACATAGTTTGCAAAAAATTCTTTGTGTTCGAGCAAGGCCTCAAGCGTTCGTTCATTAAAGTATTTTAGCTTGTCCCCGGCAGTGCTCACACCCTGCACACCGATATGAATCTCGTCGAAAATCTGGTTTATTTTTTCAAAATAAACTTCGTTGATAATCATGATAGCCTCCCTGAAAAACTGATTACAAAAACATAAACCGACTGGTCAGTTTAGTAATAAGCAAAAAAAAGAATACTCCTTAATCAACGATTTTTTACTTCTTCCTAATCTGTTCCAAAAGCTGATCAATCTCCATGGTGTGTTCTCCAGCCAGGTCAAAATCTGGTTTTACTGTAAAGTACGTGAAAAAAATTCCCGCTGATAAAAAATAAACCCTTCTGGCAATTTTTTCCGTATCCACTTTATTAAACTTTTGGCTGTCAATTCCAGCCTGAATTAACCCTTTAAAATTTTGGATGGAATTATTATAGTAATCAGTCATGACTTTATGAATATCCTCATCGCGAAGACCCATGGTCATAAATTCTATAAAAAACCTCATAAACTCTTTGTTTTCAGATGAAAGCCGACCCGCTTCTTTAATGAACTTCTCCAACCGTTTTTCAGAATCTTCAATATCCTGGACTTGCCTGCTTACGCGCTCAAGATACTTGTTGCACCTATACGAAAAAAGCTTTAAAAAAAGCTCCTCTTTTGACTTGAAGTGATAATAGATTCCTCCCTTGCTGATTTTGGCTTTCTCAGCAATTTTATCAATCGTGGTTTTGTAGTACCCTGTTTCGTTAAAACATTTTAGAGCAGCTTCAAAAATGTCTTCTTTGCGATCTTTTTTGGCAGACATGAACTTGTACCATCCTCATTAGTAAACCGACTAGTCAGTTTATTATTTATTTTTTGATGCCCTTTGTCAATAGAAATTTCGTACATGCATTAAGAAACTAGTATGTCGGGCCTGAACCTACCTATAAAAAATATTTTGGGCCTTCTTTTGGTATGTGGATTGGTGTGAGAAAAATTTTCCAAAATCTGCTAAAATCTGGAATATATCGAAAATCTGCTAAAATATAGAATCGCAATTTCAACAACTTATGAAAAATGAGGTAGTTGGAAGCTCAGAGATCCAATTCTGGCAGTCATGAGGTCCGGGGTTCGATCCCCCGTAGCTCCACCAAAACAACAGGAATAAAGGGTGGTTAGAGCATTGACTCTAACTGCTCTTTTTTTTATTGTGCTTCAGTGTGAGAGTTTTCCGTAATCCGCTCAAAACAAATGATCGTTCTTAAACTACGCGGCGGGTAGCGCGTGAGCGCAAAAGAGCTCCGGGGAGCTAATGCGAGGGCCGAAAATCCTATAAGGAGACGGCCCCTCACATCATCAAGGAAATCAAAATGCTGCGCAGGAAACCACGGGGCATACAGAAGCGCAAAACATTCAAAGAGGTGGCCGAAGTTCTGAACAACAAAGGATACGCTACCAGTAGCAACAAACCTTTTACGGCGATGAATGTTCACAAAATCATTAAACGCCAGGGGTAGGGAGAGCTCTATATGTCGATCCTAACTTAAAATGTGGCGCCATCATCGGGGGCAGGTTACTACTTCCGTTTCAGGATTTGCATTAAAGCCACTTTTTCTTTTTGAAATACATAACCATAACCGCTCCAACCGCGATCAGTACTGACCAGAGAATCGGATAGCTCCAACGCCAGTGAAGCTCTGGCATATGCTCGAAGTTCATACCATAAATGCCCGCAAAAAAAGTAAGTGGAATAAAGATGGTGGCAATAATGGTCAGGACTTTCATGATTTCGTTCATTCGATTGCTGACAGCTGATAGATACATGTCATGCATTCCAGAAACTAGGTCCCTGCATGTTTCAATGGTATCAATGACCTGAATAGTATGATCATATACGTCGCGAAAATAAAGGGTAACCGGTTCAGTAATAAGGCCAGGGTCTCCGCTTTTTAATCCATTGATTACATCCCTCAGGGGCCATACAGATTTTCTAAGAAAAATCGCCTCTCCCCTTAAGCTGTGAATCGCACGAAGCGTTTCGGGAGGAGGATCTTTCATAAGAATCTCCTCAAGGGCCTCTGTTTTTTCTCCAATTTTTTCAAGGATTACAAAATAGCCGTCAACTATGGCGTCCATAAGGGCATAGAGCAAATAATCAGTACCGTTTTTTCTAAGCCTCCCCCGTGCTTTTCTGATTCGCTCCCGCACGGGGTTAAAAACATCTTCCTCAGATTCCTGAAAGGATAAGACGAAATCGCTGCCCAATATAAAACTAACCTGCTCAACTTTAACTTCCTGACTGACCTCACTGTAATACAACATTTTCAACACAATAAAGACGTAGCTTTCAAAATCTTCCATCTTTGGCCTTTGGCCTGTGTGAACAATGTCCTCAAGCACAAGCGGATGCAGCCCGAAATGGGCGCCAATTTTACCAATTAATTCAGTGTCATGCAGGCCCCGGACATTAACCCAGGTAACCGTCTGGCTATCTTTGAAAGGAAAGCAATCCTCAACATCCTTGCACTCCTTTTCGTTGCACATGGAGATATCATAGTCGATAACAGAAATACTTACATCGTCGACTCTTTGTTCACCTATATGGGTAAGTGTGCCCGGCGACTGACCGCTTTTTTCAGCTGCACCTTTGCTGATAATCTTAAAAATATCCAGCCCCTTAGAGCTCTCTAGTATTTTGGAAAGAATAGGCTTTATCATAGAAAACCCTTTTCATAGTGACAGTTCGAAAGCTAACCTACGTTGATTTGTGTTCCAGTATTTCTCCCCTAACTTTTGGCAGGGCATCTGGATATTGTTGTTGAATAAAATCAATTAATTTTTCCCGAACCTCGCAACGAAGATTCCAAACTTTTGAAGAGTCCGATGCACTCATCATTGCCCGTATTTCCATAGTACGTTCTGTTGTATTGGTTACCTTGACTCCACGCTCTTTACCATCCCACAAATCTGATTGATCAAGTATTTCAAAAAATTTCTCGCGAATTGCCTGCACCGAAGCTGTATAGTCTACATAAATTAAAACCGTGCCGAGAATGTCTGCGCTATTACGGGTCCAGTTTTGAAAAGGCCTCTCAGTAAAATATGTTATTGGAAGCACCAGCCGCCTGAGATCCCAAATCCGCACAACTACATATGTCAATGTTATCTCCTCGATGCGGCCCCATTCATTTTCGACGATCACAACATCTTCAATTCTGATAGGTTGTGTAATGGCAATCTGCAGTCCTGCAACAAGGGTTGAGATACTGCGTTGCGCTGCAAAGCCGATAATGATTCCTGCGATGCCTGCCGAGGCTAGAAGGCTCATGCCCAGTTGCCTGACCCGCTCGAACATCATAAGCACAACACAGAAACCTACAGTTATGATAATAACATTAACAACCCTTGCAACAACCCGCAACTGCGTGTGCATTTTGCGAGCTTTCAGGTTTTCTGTAGCGGCTATATCGTACTGTTTGAGGATAAATGCTTCAAGACCGTTCATTGTTCGGATACAAAGCCAGCAGACCGAACTGATAATGCAGATAGCAAGGACTTGGTGTGTCAGATTGTTCAAAGAAGCAGGTATGTTTAAAAAAGGAACGATGGTTGAAACAAATAAAAGCACAGCACAAACAAACAGCGACTTCCAGTAGTATCTTAACAAGAATCTCCCAATCTTTAGACTATTTTCCACTATCATCCTCCTTGCGGTTGATCAAAAGATACCGGGTAACTCACTGACACATAGGCAGGAAGCAAAAGGCATCTCAATTATTCAATCTCATATTTTTTTTCTTTCTTTATTGCCCTATGATTCTGATATCAAGCGGTTTCAACGTATCCATATGGATATCTCGCTGCGGAAAGGCTATAACAATTCCAGCATTGCGAAAATAGTCATCAATATCAAAACGGATATCACTGGAAATTCTTTTGCGTTCATTAAGGTTTAACATAGTAACCCAAAAATAAAGATCAAAAACCAGAGAATTGTCCCCAAAATCACTAAACCTGACATAAGGCTCCGGATGGTTCTTAACATCGGGATGTTTTTTGGCAGCAGCCATCAGAAGTTTCTCTACATCACGAACAGGTGAGCCATATACGACACCAACCGTGATTTTTACACGTACCTGCTTATCCGACAATGTCCAGTTAGTGATACTTTGATCGAGGAACTTACTGTTTGGAACAAGAATATGGACATTGTCTGCGGTTCGAATGCGAGTACATCTAACACCGACTTCTTCTACCGTAGCAAAATCACTTTCCACCTGAATGAAATCACCTACCCGGATAGGGCGTTCCGCCATAATAATGAACCCACTAATAAAATTACTCATTATGGTTTGTGTTCCAAAACCTATTCCAATGGCTAACGCACCTCCCAGAAAAGTAAACGCTGTTAGAGGTATATTAAGGTTCCGTAAAGCAAACATAAAAACAAAAAAGATAAGAAAATAATAAATAATTTTTTGGATTGTTGATGCTGTGTTTTCATTAATACGGGGAGATGCAGACAACCGTTTTCGGATGATCCAGCATACTGACTTTGTTATGAAGATACCCAACAATAGAATCAACAGGGATGCAACTGCTTTTTTTACCATTACAACACGGCCGTCAATACTCCAAAGCTTTAAATTCCACACAGTCTCGGCTGCATGCTCAATCGTGTCAGACGAGAGTTCAAAAAAATCCACCGTAGATTTAGCAGGCGCAGTCACTTCCTCTGAAAATACGTTCCCAACAATCATGCTGTTGATACAAACAAACAAAACAATGGTACTACACAGTCTGATATATATTTTTTTGCATTTCATTATAAAATACCTTCTTAAATGTTTAGACAGCACACAGCTTATTATGGCAAATCTAGTATAAAAGCAATATTTAAACACATTTATTTTTTATTACTTAATATGAGCATAAATTGATAAAGATTCCAAACCACTCTAAAAGCAATATTTTCGGTTCTACAAACCAAAACAGGCACAGTTACGCACAAAACCTTGCAAAAAAAAACACCCACAGCCAAAAAGCTGTAAGTGCTTCAGTATCCGGTTAATACTTTTTTCAAGTTGCGTTTTACTTCACGCTATTGCAAAGTTACCGTTTAAATACATTTTTATTCTTCATGAATTGTCTGCGGTATCACTACAATAACGTTGCTGCTCATGGGCGCGCGTTTTTTTGCGCGTCCGGTGCAACAGATGGTTGGACGGCTAGGCGGCAGTCCACGACTACTCCAGGATTAAGGACGGCTTGCGTAGAAAAGTTTCGACACCTTGAGGAGCGCCGTCGAATGGGCTGTGCTCCCCGTATCGCTTGAAGCCCAGACGCTCATAGAACGCGTGCGTTCGCAGAAACGGTGTCTCCAAATAACAGAACGTTTTTGAGTCATCCGCGATCTTTAGCACCGGAGCGAGTAAGGCTCGCCCGACACCGCGGCTCTGCATAGAAGGATCGATTCCAACGAAGGCGAGGTACCAATGCGGATCGCCGGGGTGAAACTGCGCAAGAGTAGCGAATCCGGCGAACAATTGGCGCGCCTCCTGAGGGAACATGGTTTCAACTACCTGCTTGTATGATGCAGCTGCTTCTTGCTCGGCAGGATCAGGGTTTGGAGGATCAGGGGACATCCAAGCAGCAACCCCAACAAGGTTTCCGTCACATCGTGCTGCATAGACATGTCCAGCAGGAAACATTTGTTCCAAAACCGCTCGAAAGAATGCCGGCAAGCCGCTATTTGAAAGGTAGTGGGTGATAATCGGATCTTTTGCGAAGGCACGAGAGAGCATCTCGCTTGCGTGAGAGGCTTCTGAGCGGGCCAGCGGCTCTACGTTTATTTGCATCGGATCCTCCATTATTGCTTTCTAAGTATTCAGATTATCAAGAGCTATTTCAATACTGACCGTCCAACAGTAGTAATAAGCAGCCTATTCTTTTAAAAAACCTGCTCAAAAACTTCATGCGTTTTTTCTTCACCGAACACGTCAATCATAAAGGCATACCCGGGATCATTCGCTTTCATCAATATGCTTGTGGCCGCTTTTTTTCTGAGATAATAGGCCTTATCTTCGGCTCCTTCAATAAGACGGGCCTGCTGCCATAGCTCGACATATTTCTCAATGTATCCTGCCGAAGCCTGAGGAACCCTTGCTATGCCCTCTTGTGTAATCGTGGCAACAAGCTTATAAGGGGACAGAGTGTATACTGAAAGCGAGGGAAGATTGACCGCGCTGTTGATCACCGTATCGCCGAGGATATCTAGTGCCGTGTCCCTTAAATCCTGTATGCATGCAACGTACTGTTCAGCATATTCGGGCCATACTACAAAATCCATCATGGGTATGAAATCAAATACAGGCACGTTCATTACTTCCGGCACAATGGTGAGGTTGCACCACAGAAGCGGCAGGTTGTGATTATCATCCGGCCAGACCATGACCGTTGATTCCAGCACCCCGGTATCAAACATATTAATTGTACAAAAAACTATTTTTTGAATCTTTTCGGCTGTAAATATTTCCAGGTCGATGGTACCACCTGCAGCTACAATCCGCCGAAGCTGCGGATCAATTTCCACCGGCTGCATCGGTATGGCACTCATGTTTTTTTTAGCCTCTCCGGCCAAGTCGATAATAGCTGACATACGTCCTCCTCTCGTTTTTACGGTTCGATAATAGACAGGGCGACCTCGGCCATTTCACTGCCTAAAAACTTATCAAGCGCGCCAACGCCGGGATCGTTTTCCTTATAAATCGCGCGCATCATTTTACGCCTCTCGTGAATCAGCTTCATGGCATCAGAAGCCGGATCCTGCGGCTTTGCCTCCTTGTAAATAGTAAGCCAGGCATTAAAGTAATCCACCGCGCACTGATAAATTATATCCACATTATTGCCGGTTTTTTCAACGGTACCGGTTATGATATAGGGCGAATGAATTGCCCGCACCCAGTGAAAAACGCTCGGCTTCATCCCCGGAACCACTGAATAGGTCTGATAGAGATCCTCCAGCTGATCATAATAATATTTCTGCAAATGCTCCATGTTTCTGCCCACGTCATCACTGGGCAAAAGATCGCATATGAAAAAAATATGCTCATCGGATTCATCCCAGTCCATAACATAATAGGGTATGTCATAGTTCGGAGCCGGAGTAGTGATCAACACATCGGCGACCATGGTACCGTAAAAATTCATGCGGGAGATGCCTATTTTTTCAAGCTTATCTGCGGCATAGGCCCGGTAGAAACTGTCCTGGCCTTCAAGATCAAAATTATTCAGGCTGCTGATGTCCGTTCCGCCATACTCAAAAACCTGGACAGGGGAAAGTGCCTGCGTCAATTCGGTCAAATGCTGCAGGATCGGGGTAAACTGCTGGCCCTTTTTTATTTTCTCCGCTTTTCGAGCAGGCTTTTCATCTGTTTTTTCTTTAGAAAGCTTAACACCCGGAATAAAGATAGCATCAGTCGGACACTCCCGGATGCAAGTGCCGCATTCAAGGCATTTTGAGATATCAGTAATGACACAGATATCATCTTCAAGCGCCAGTATTTTCATCGGACAAGCATCCACACAGGCACCGCATCCAACGCAGCGCTCCTTGAAAACCTTAAAAGCTATTTCTTTATTGCCTTCAGCCATAGTACTCTTCCTCCACGCTAATTTATGTAATCCTTTAATCTACAACTGCACCGGTATAAAAACCCGAGCCCTGAGACGCTGCTACCAGCACCAGTCCATGCCGCCGTCAACGCTCAAATTCTGGGCGGTAATATAGGAGGCCTCGTCTGAGGCCAGGAAGGCAACCGCGGCGGCAATTTCTTCAGGGCTTCCCGCACGGGGAATCAAAAGCTGGCCATTGTTGGCTGATTCTTCAACCAGCCAGTCCGCAAATGATCCCTTTTCCATCATCATTTCAGTTTCAACCTTCGTATAGATATCCGTGGCAACAATACCCGGTGAAACACAGTTGACCCGGATACCTGAGGAGGCAAGGTTTTTTGCTAGTGTTTTGGTAAACATAATGACCGCGGCTTTCGAGGATGCATACGCCCCTGACATGCCTTTCCCGCTGCGCGCCATGAGGGTCGACAGCGTAACAATCGACCCATTGACATTGTTGGCCATCATATTGTTGGCGCACGCGCGGCAGAAGAAAAACGACCCTCGTGCATTCACCGAATACACCTGATCCCATTCTTCCGTTGTTACATCCATACCCGAAGACGATGATTCCGTAACACCGGCGTTTGAAACAGCAATATGAATGGGGCCGAAAGCATCAGCAGCCTTTTCAATCAGATTATCTATATCTTTTTCCAGGGCAACATCTGTTTTAATATATAAGGCGGATCCGCCCTTTTCCTCTATTTCCTTAACAACCGCCTCACCATTTTTTTGATTCCTGTTGGCAATGACCACCCTGCCGCCCTCCGCAGCAAACAAATGCGCAATTCCACGACCAATACCAGTCCCGGCCCCGGTTACGATAATATGTTTGTTTCCAAACCTCATGCTTTCCCCTTTACTAATGGTCATATTGGAAATAACTCAACTCAATTTTAACCATCAATTGATTTGAAAAAAATTATGTGCTGAGATTACTGTAGAGCTTCCGCAAAACAGTCTTACAGGTTTCAAGCTCCTCCTGCTTTAGGCCTGCCTGGGCCTTTTCCATGTTGGCAATACCCAGGGGGATCAATTTTTGTTCCATGGCCTTTCCCTGGGGCGTCAAGCGGATATGTTTTTGGCGCAAATCCGATTTACTGGGCACACGAATAATAAGGCTTCGTTTTTCCAGCCCGTCTATGAGCCTAGTGACGGCGGCCTTGTCTTTGCCGATTATATCTGCAAGCTGACAAGATGAACGGCCATCTTCCTGCCATAACAAAAGCAGGATCATCCATTGTTCAGAGGTAACATCAAGACCTGCATTGGTAAAAGTGTATTGAAGACGCGTTGAAAGGGCCCGTGTGGTTTTATTGAGCAGAGTGGCAAAGGAATCATCAGGGTTAAATTTTTTAATATCCATGGCTTTATAATATCACAACTTGTTGACTAGTCAACTGTATGCCTAAAAAATCTTCCCCATCAGTGACCTAACCCCCTTAAACGAGTCCAATTTTTGAGTGAGACTATTTTGCCAAATTTCTCTACTTTTGACTGGTACAGTTTATAGGGTGGAGGTCAAACTGACCTGCTCCCTTTAAACAAGACCAGATTGGTGTGTGGATTAGTGTGAGAAAAACATTCCAAAATTAGCTAAAATGTGGAATATATGGAAAATCTGCTAAAATATAGAATCGTAATTTCAACAACTTAAGATAAATGAGGGGGTTGGAAGCCCAAGGGTCCAATTCTGGCAGTCATGAGGTCCGGGGTTCGATCCCCCGTAGCTCCACCACAAATATCAAGCACTTAGCGAATCGCTAGGTGCTTTTTTTGTGCCTGACAACACTCTGGTTGCGCCTGGCGCGGAATTTGATGGTCCAGGAAGCTATTGTAAATGATCTCAAAAAGCACAGCATTAGCCTTATAAGCGTTCAGGAGGGAGCTGACCTGCTCAGCAATGATCCCACAAGAAAACTAGTACGGCAGGTTAGGGGCGCTATTGCTGAATACGACAAACAAATGATCGTTCTTAAACTGCGGGTAGCGCATGAGCGCAAGAGAGCTTCGGGGAGCAAATACGAGGGCCGCAAATCCTATAAGGAGATGGCTCCTCACATCATCAAGGAAATCAAAATGCTGCGCAGGAAACCACAAGGCCTACAGAAGCGCAAAACATTCAAAGAGGTGGCCGAAGTTCTGAACAACAAAGGATACGCTACCAGTAGCGACAAACCTTTTACGGCAATGAATGTTCACAAAATCATTAAACGCCAGGGGTAAGGAGAGCTCTATTTCTTCCTGCTGGAGCTCTCATTTCCGTTGGTGTATTATGCCGGAAAACTTCACTTATTGATGGCACTATTTTACGGGATGTTTACAAAGGCACCGGTTTTTAATTCAACATCCGACTGCATTCCAATACGGAAATAAAAAAGGCAGAGCCAATGAAGATCCTGCCTGTGTTGCAAAAAATCGGGAACTTTTATATGCCTTCCATTAGTTCTGGCGGGCATGATTTTTTTGTTCCGTTGACAATATTTTCATTCAACACTACCTCTGCAACATAATCTCCGATTTGAATCTTAACGGTTATCGGGCAACTTAAGCCCGTAAGGTCAGCGTTCTTTAATTTAAACTTCACTTTGTGTTTTTTAGCCGTGTCAATTTGCAAAGAAGTCTGGGGACGAGTTGTGGATTTTGGAGATTTATATTTATATTTACCTTTTTTTAGGAGTGTAATTGGAGACATAAATGTTGTTGCATTAAGATCAGGTATATCATCAGCCTCGATGGTAACGATAACATTGTCTGCCTCAATTAAGTTGTCAGAAGTAGCATCCAAATATCCTTGAAATTGTATTTGGTCACCCTTGCCGTTTTTCCCAGCCTTAACTTTACACTTGTCGATCCGCATGTATCCAGCGGGAACACACTCATTATTGTCGCATTCATAACCTGTAGAACAGTGTCCATCGTTTAAACAGTCAACACAACGCTCTCCTATCTCATCACAAACCGTAGCAGCATCGCAAGGATTCTCCGTTGCTTCACAGACATTTTCAACGCAGAGCTCAGCACCGTTGCAGAAACGTCCGTCATCACAGTCTTTGTCCTCGAAACAATCTACGCAAAGATCACTTGCTTCATCACAGAACATAGTATCATCACAAGGATTCTCAGTTGATACACAGGCGTTTTCAACACAGAGCTCAGGTCCGTTGCAAAACAAGCCTTCATCGCAGTCACTGTCTTCGGTGCATGTAGGCTCATATATCAAGATATCATCAAAAAGCACAGACCCTTCATCGCTAGCAAGTTGAAAATGGTTCATGCTTAAATGTCTGTCAAGATCGACATTAACAATCTCTTGTCCCACGTGTTGATCATCAACCCAGTAGTTTATTGTTACTTGGTCGCCATAACGTTTGTAATGTATCTTAAGAGCATACCAGCGATTTGTTTGATAAGTCTCCAGCAGTGGAGTTTCTGGATCTTTTCCGTCAAGGGTTATATCTTTAAATTGTAAAAATCCAAAACCAGGGTTCGACCAAGATGCATCTTTCCTTAAACCTAGCCCTCCTCGGTTTGGGTGACAGCCGGATAAGGTTTCTGATCCATTACGGATTTTAGCTTCAATAAAATATTCTTGCGAAAGATTAACGGGCCGATAAGCCAACGCCCCCCAGCAATTTCCAACCGAGCCATACATTTTTAAAACCTTATTTGATGAGTCTTCCGGGTCAACGATTACTCTATTATTTGTCGCATCAGAGGCGTTAGCATCTTTGACCCATGCAGATGGCCATGTATTTAGAGTATAACTCTCGAAATCCTCCACAAGCAAAGTTGCGGCACTTTCACGACATACATTATTTATACAAACACCGATGTCGCAATCGCCGCCATCAACGCATTCAACACAGACATTAGCGGAGCAGACACCATTATCACAGTTTTCGTCATGCTCACATTCAACACAGGTGTTGCCTACGCAGAAACCACTGTCGCAGTCACTGCCAAGCTCACATTCAACACAGGTGTTGCCTACGCAGAAACCACTGTCGCAGTCACTGCCAAACTCACATTCAACACAAGTGTTGCCTACACAAACACCATAATCGCAGTCGCCATCAAGGTTGCATTCAACACAAGTATTGGCAACACAAACACCATTATCGCAGTCGCCGTCGCCTTCGCACTCAATGCAGATATTGTCAGCACAGACACCATTGTTGCAGTCGCCATCGACTCTGCATTCAACACAGGTATTTTCAGCACAAACGCCGCCAGGGCATGCCCCGCAATTTATATTCCCACCACAGCCATCGTTATAATCTCCACATTCATAATCAATTGGACATTCTGCCTCAGGCACACAACTACACATTTCTGCATCATCGAGCAAACTACCGTCGCAGTCATTATCTAGGCCGTCACAAATTTCTGGCGTTGGCCCCCTGTCTCCGGCGCATTCTCCCCACAGTCCACTGATATCACATATCTGCGTCCCTGACTGGCACTGTCCTATATCGCTCCCACAACTCCGTATTTCCCCTTGAGTACATTCACAACCTTCATCTTCGCCTCCGTCACAGTCATTATCTAGGCCATCACAAATTTCAGCTTCCGGCCCGACATCGCCTTCGCAAGCACTCCACTGGCCATTAGCATCGCAGGTTTGTGTCCCTAATTCGCACTGTCCTACATCAAGCCCACAATTTTGCGTATTCCCTTCATTGCAAACGCCGCCCGCATCTTGATAAACGGTAAAAGCATTTCCTGCTATAATAAATTTTTCTTCTCTTGCTATACCGCTATTAGAATCTACCGTTAACGTTATAGTTCCATCACCTGTTTCGCCATATGTGGATGATGTAATCCAGTATATATTTTCAGACACTGTCCAAGGGCAACCATATGATGAAGCATCCACTTTAATATCTCTGCTTCCACCTGTATTGTTAAATGAAGCGCTGGGTTGTGAAATATTAAAGCTGCAGGGTTCGGCACCATGTTCATATTCAACTTCTATGTCATAATTTGTCTCATGCCCATAGTCATTTGTTAAAGAATAACATTTAATATAAAGTGTTTCATGTGAATAAATATTGTAGTCATTAATTATTGAGAAATCGGAACTTCCCGAAGCACTTTCAATAATATTGCCATTACTATCATAAATTTCCGTATACAGCATGAAATTTGAACCACGATTAGTTATAAGGACTGTATATTGCATGTTTTCATATACATTGAACTCAATCCAATCCACATCTCCTGACTGATGAAAGTTATGAGTTTGCTTGCGTCTAAAACGGTCAGTAGGTTGTAAAAAGCTTGCATGTTCCCTATCATCATCCGTTTCATAGCTATCCCGAGAGGTTCCACCAGGTATTATTTTAATAATAGAATCAACATTTAAATCCCATATATTATAGTCGTCAAAATTTTCAAGAGGACCACCTCCATACCAATTAACCCATTGAAGAGATGGTGCACCTCCCGCATTTGGATTGACTTTAACATAACTAAAATCGGGTCCTTGGTGATAAGCAACAACCGGCATAGAATGTTTGTCACCAAAGCTTAATGTAATAGTATCGTCATTATAATCGAAATCATCTACACCCAATGAAACAGGCCTACCTGAATCAATCTCATTCTTAAGTGTTTCAAAAAGTTCTCCTGTCGTGTGGCCTTCAAACCAGGCATCATCAAGATCAACTGTAAAATTAAGCCCCCGAATGTTATTTATGAAATTTCTTATTGAATCAGCCTCTATGACGTCAGCATCTTCATCCTCCCATCCGGGATCTACATAAAAATACCCAGCAATGTCTACTACAACATCATCTTCTTGTTTGTCCGCAAAGTCTAAAGGGTCTACAATCGCAGTTGGTCCATGCTTAATCAGGTTCCAGTAGAGTTTTCCATTATATGGAGTTATGTCCCAATAGCCCAGGATCATCGCAGCAGAAGTAGCGGCACAGATCCCGTTCTCATACTCAACATCAGTAAGCCAATAAACTTCCGGATTGTTCATATAGGAAGGAAAATTTGTATCTAAGTATGGTATTTCGTTTTCCAAGGATACATCTGCTATGATATTAATGTATTGATTATCTCCATAATTTGGGATCACAGTAATTAAACTACTATATGTATCAGCATCTTGAATGTCGGGGTGATTTCTGTCTAGAGTGACTTTTATCGAGTCTATTTCTGTAGTTGTAGAACCACTTGTCGGCGTAACAGTAACCCATGGTCTATCATCGGCTATAGTCCAAGCTAAAGTGCCACCCCCAGTATTTCGGATGGTGAAATAATGAATACTATCATTGCCTCCAAAATCAAGCTCACTGTTGCTTGTTAAGAGTTGGGGTTTCTTGCTTGCAGAAACACTTTGGTCTTCAGAATCAACTAAATCATTTGATGGGATATCATCATCTCGAAAATCCCATCTAATTGTTCCTGAACCTCCAGCAGTGGGCGGAGTAACAGTGAAAGTTGCATTGTAATAAACATTATGTGACATGGATGGGTTGCGATAGCTTGGGCTGACTGACCAGCCTGAAGGATAAGAAGCACATTCAATCAGCATATCGTCCGCATCACCCGTATTTTGGACACGAACTGTCACTGTTGTTGCAACACCACCTATAAAAGTTGAAGGCGATACCGAAACTATGCGTCCAGCTTCCCCATATGCGATATTAACTGATTTAGAACTTGACCAGGAAGAAACAATAGAAGTACTGCTTGCACATCGGGCTTGCGCTGTTATGTAATATGTCCCGCCGCTGGAATAGCTGTGAGATTGGCTTGATGACCCCCATGACGAAGACGTTCCATCGCCCCAGTTAAACCTGTATTGAACACTATGTCCATAACTACAAGATGATCCGCTTGTACTGTAACTCAGGCTCTGGTAGCGATCCCCGCTGGAAGACCCAGACGGCGTGTTAGGTTTAGAAACTGTATGTGGCGCCGGATTTGCAGAAACACTTTGATTTGCATAATCAACTAAATCATTTGATGGGATATCATCATCTCGAAAATCCCATCTAATATAACCCGAACCTCCGCCTCGGGGCGGAGTAACAGTGAAAGTTGCATTGTAATAAGCATTATGTGACATGGATGGGTTGCGATAGCTTGGGCTGACGGACCATCCTGAAGGATAAGAAGCACATTCAATCAGCATATCGTCCGCATCACCCGTATTTTGGACGCGAACTGTCACCGTTGTTGCAACATCCCCTGTAAAAGTTGAAGGAGACATTGAGACTATGCGTCCAGCTTCCCCATATGCGATATTAACTGATTTAGAACTTGACCAGGAAGAAACAATAGAAGTACTGCTTGCACATCGGGCTTGCGCTGTTATGTAATATGTCCCGCCGCTGGAATAGCTGTGAGATTGGCTTGATGACCCCCATGACGAAGACGTTCCATCGCCCCAGTTAAACCTGTATTGAACACTATGTCCATAACTACAAGATGATCCGCTTGTACTGTAACTCAGGCTCTGGTAGCGATCCCCGCTGGAAGACCCAGACGGCGTGTTAGGTTTAGAAACTGTATGTGGAGCCGCACTTGCAGAAACATATTGGTTTGCATAATCAACTAAATCATTTGAATAAATATCATCATCTCGAAAATCCCATCTAATATAACCCGAACCTCCAGCACGGGGAGGAGTAACAGTGAAAGTTGCACTGTAATAAGTATTAGTTGCCATGTAGGGGTTGCGGTAGCTTGGGCTGACGGACCATCCTGAAGGATAAGAAGCACATTCAATCAGCATATCATCACCGGAACCGGTATTCTTAACAGTAACTGTAACAGTTTTTGCAACACCACCTGTAAATGTTGACGGTGACATCGAAACTATATATCCGGATTCAGCTGCAAAAACAGTTGACTGATTAAGAACAGAAAAAAGCCCCAAGATAAATAATACTTTTAGTGCTCTTCTAATTAAGCACATCTCTATTGTCCTCATGAACAACCCCCCACAAAGTTAATAAATAAAAATTTAAATAAATTTTATCTGCCAGATGATTCTTCTACTCTACCGAGCCTGTTTGTAGTGCTTGCTCTCTTATGGATTGATCGAAACGGCTTTTTATTCTGTCCCACTTTTTGCCCAAAGCTTCGCTGCTTAAATTTTGTTTGTTCTCAGAAGCCGCCGCCGGACTACTTAATTTTTTCTGCTTGCGCATCTGTTTAAATTGTTCTTTCGTAAATATTTTTCCTGAACGACTATGAACTAACTCTGTGTCAGAAGGAATATCGATTTGGTGATTGCCCATATTAACTTGAGGGCTATCAAATGTTTCGCCAAACTCAAAACCTAGATCAAACATACCAAGAAAATATGTCCGTTTAACCTTTTCTCCAACTATGCTTTGCTTCACTTCTTCTTTTCTCAAAAGCGCTGGGATCTGAGTTTTATGCTCAGGTAATCCTTTAAACAACTTGAGTACGGGGACCTTTGATTCGTTTGCACTGCAAATAACAGTAATAAAATCCTCTGTACCCATTAACGATTTTATTTTTGTTGAAATTTCTTTTTGGGTATTTTTTATTTTTTCAGATTTTTTCTTCCCACTAATATTTTCACCTTTTATTTTTGAAATTTGTTCTTCTAACAATTCAATTTGGTTGTACTGATCAATTATCACATCATCTATGTTCTCTAATGCAGAAACATCTAAGCCTTTCTTCTTAAGTGTAATGGCATAAACAGTAACCTGACCGTCCAAATCATAATATGGCTCAGCATCATAGACTTCCAACTCACCTGATTTTTTATAGAATTGCTTAGCTGTATCCAAAGCAATAAACTTCGCAATTTCGAGAGAAACAGGGGGACTTTCACTAGTTAGCGCAAATGCATTTAGTGAAAAAACTAAAATACACGAGATACTAAGTGACATTAATAGTAACATTTTGTTTTTCATGCTAGCTCCACTGATTAAATTAAAAAGCTATTTTTGTTTTTTTGTTGCGAAGGGTAGTGCTTTAAACTTTATTCGGTTTGTCCCTTTGTTTAGCAAAAAGCCCCGAGACGCTGACAGTCAAAGCCCACTAGTATGATGGGACGATAACCACCATATTTTTTCCTATGTATGCAGTATATTAACTTATTAACAATTGTTAATACTAAATAATAGATGCTTTTGTCTGATTTCTATAATATATGGTGGTTTAATTGGGGAAGTAGGTTTGCGGAAATTTCGATAATTATTGTCTATCTTTGTTTGTAAATAATCCGTTTTCTGGTTGCGTATAGGGTGCGTTTTACTTCACGCTATTGCATCAGTTTGCACGTTATTGCACAGTACAAATATATAACTTATTGTAATTACTATTCTTTTTTAATTCTGGCAGTCATGAAGTCCGGGGTTCGATCCCCCGTAGCTCCACCAAAAAACATAAAGCACTCAGCAAGATGCCGGGTGCTTTTTTTTATGCACTACAGGAGGAAATTGTGAAGTAACCTTTAAAATGCGGTGCCGGCACTAACTATAAAAGATAGCACCATTACTGGGGGCAGGTCACTCATTCATAAACTAAAAGTTCAAGATCAAAAGGTGTCTCAATAGTGATTGTTGAACTATCTATGGTGATTTCCTGAAGCCCCATATAATCTTTTCCAGGCGTCGGGACAGGATAGACACCTCCTTCAACATACACAGCTACTATAAACGCAAAGTCCCCAAACTCCACGTCCCTCAAAACAATTGTAACCTCATTGTATTCTTTAACTTGACCAAGTGTATATTCCCCTACTGGAAAACCCTCCGTTAATATATGTTTGGGAGCGGAAACCGGTGGCAGAGTCGTACCGGAAGCATAGAAACTTAAAGCGATTAGGTCTGGCGTCCCTACAAAATCAAGCGGAAACTTTATTTTTATACTGGCAGAACCCTTGGGCAAAAGAGGCGGCTCTCCAGTGCCGGGGGTGCTTGAGGGTATTACAGGAACAAGACTGTTAAAAAAAGTCCAGATAGCCTCTCCTCCAAAATCAGGCCAGTTATGCTTTCCACTGTATTCACAATATTGAACAGGATATTCAGGATCACAGTCAGCATATGCAACACAAGACGGATCAGCTCCCTGCGTTGATTCACTTGCTTCGCTGCTGCAACTGTTTATGGCTACCCAGTAGTCACGGCCAGGCAAGGCCAGTTCCTGAGGAATAGTAGTGTCGTTGTCTCCGTGCATGGTAATAGAGGCGACCTGACCAATGCAGGCCTTCTCCTCATAGTCTTCTGAAAAGATGCCGGAGACCGGACCGATTGCCCTGAGCACATCTCCACGTCGACACCCAAGCATATTGGTAAAAACAGCGCCATTGCTGTGACCCACGGCAAATACTTTTCTTTTATCAAAACACAGGTTTGCTTCAAGTTCAGCATAGAGGTCATTAAAAAAACCCAGGTCGCCGTCAAGGTCCCATTGTGTCTCTCCATTTATTTCCAGTGCATTGGGATAGACCAAGATAGCCTCATCACCTACAGCCTCCTGCAGATCATAATATCCTTCGGTAAAATTCGTATAGTCTCCGGTAAATCCGTGAAAACCAAAAATCAATGGATAAGAAATTTTAGGATCATAAGGTGAAGGAAGCTTTAAATAGTATTCTCTTTCAACTTTATCTGAGGTGAGTGTCAGAGCTCCGGTTACAAAATCTATAGCAGGCTCGCACTCAGGACCGAGGATCTCGATCTCGCCCAAGCAGTCACCAACGCTTACCGTGATAATCCCGGGCTCAAGCCCGGCAGGCACAATCGCCTTAACCTTCAGCAGGTTCTTTTTACTTTTAAAAGACACTTTCTGCCATGTGAGCGGGCTCAGATCAATGCGACCGAAGATATCGAAGCTTTCGCCGCCCGTAATCTTCAGTACAACTTTTTTGGGCTTGGAGAGCTTTTTGGCTCGTATCTTGTTATGTTTGATAGTCAGCTTGCACGCATCAGCCGGGTCATCTGCGGCCAAAGCCGCGATTTGCCAAGAAAATACTATGGCGAGAGAAAAAACGCCCGAACAAAGTACTGCTGTCAATTTCCGCATCTTTCTCCTCCAAACTGTACCGCATAACCCGCCTTGGGACTTTCAAGAAATACCGAAGAAACAATTGTGAGTCAATAAAAAAATGGGGGGGCTCTTTTTGATTGCGCATAGGTTGCGTTTTACTTCACGCTATTGCATCAATTTGCACATTATTGCACAGTTGATTTATTTAAATATCTGAATTTACTTTGCCTTTTATAAATCTGGCAGTCATGAGGTCCGGAGTTCGATCCCCCGTAGCTCCACCAAAAATATCAAGCACCTGGCGATACGTCAGGTGCTTTTTTTATGCTAAAAATGGGCAAACTGTGCAGTAATTGTGAGGCAGACTTCCCATTGAAGATGGAATCAAGCACATTTACCGCTGGTTTCTTATGCGAGGGGGCAAGGTGTGAGTACCTGAGTGTCATCTTAATATCACTATGTCCTAACAGATCTCTAACCGTTGTCAGGTCAATTCCTGCCATAATCAAATGAGAAGCGAACGTGTGCCGGTTATCGTGAAAGGTATAGTTTGTTATCTTTGCCTTCTTGCAAGCTGAATTAAACGAACGTTTTATATCACTGTAGGGTTTGTCCGTTTCAGGGGGGGTGTCAGATATTCTTAATAATTATCAGCTAATAAGTTCTATTAATTTTACACTTTAAAATGACATTCTGAAAATTTACCTGAGGGATCGTTATGAATGGACTCCTTTAATAACCAATACTCCTTTTCATATAACTAAAAATAATATATGTTTTTTCCAGGATTGAAATAATTAAAGGTCTTATCGCTTATGTTGACTTTTGAATACCTCTGAATTGTTAAATATACCAAAAGTAATGTTAACAACGGCTACTTCTATAAAACATATAAGTTGGGTTTTATAACTATGAAAAAATTAACAGTCCTTTTTGGTTTATGGTTTTTGCTGAAAATATATTCTTTTCATAAATCTCACAATAATGTATATTTTTATATAAACATCTACTGACCAATAGCAAATTCTTTTCAATATAATTCGATGATACCTATAATTACAAACAACAGCAATCAACTTGAACGCCGATTAACTTTTCTCCCTTTATTCTTTATCATTGTTGCTGACATGGTCGGTTCCGGTATTTTCACGACTTCAGGTTTTATTATGCAAGATGTTAAAAATCCGATGGCCATGCTTTTGTGCTGGTTAATCGGAGGGTTGCTCGCATTGAGCGGTGCATTGTGCTATGGAGAATTGGGTGCGATGTTCCCGGCATCAGGAGGGGACTATATTTTTGTACGTGAAAGCTTTGGTAAGCGCCTTGCTTTTTTATCTGGCTGGATTTCCCTGCTAGTTGGTTTTTCTGCTCCTATTGCAGCAGTTGCCATAGCTTTCGGAAACTATATTAATGTGGCGCTCCCTACTGAACTACAACAATCGGAAACTCCGACAATCTTGGCTATCGCTATAATTTTAATTTTCACATGGGCTCATGCACAGGGGCTAATATTCGGCTCACGCATGCATAATTTACTTACTATCGGAAAAATATGTATCATCATGTTTTTAATCGTAGGAGGGTTAATGTGGGGCAGCGGGAATTTTGAACACTTTAAAGTTCCGATGGCCGTCCCTGATATTTTTTCTGGTAACTTTGCGACATCACTTATTTTCGTCTCATTTGCCTATACCGGCTGGAATGCTTCTGTCTATTTAGGAAATGAAATTAGGAATGCAGAGAAAAATATCCCCCGTTCTATTATTGCCGCAACTATTTTTGTCATAGTGCTCTACCTGCTTTTAAATATAACATACATATATGCGCTAGAACAGAAGGCCATGTCTGGTGTTGAGGAAATAGGTCATCTGGCCGCTACACAGTTGTTTGGCAAAAAAATAGGCTCTTTTTTTGGTATTGCTATTGCCTTTTGTCTCTTGTCATCTGCGAGTTCCATGATTATGCTCGGTCCAAGGGTATATTATGCCATGTCAAAAGATAAATTGTTTTTTAAGATTTTTCGCGGGATTAATCATAAGCATCATGTCCCAACATATTCAATAATTTTACAGGCCGGCATTGCTATTTTAATGGTGCTCACATCAACATTTTATACCATTTTAATGTATGTTGGTTTTATACTTTCTATTTTTGCCTCATTAACTGTTGTCGGCATGATGGTTCTAAGGATAAAGCAGCCAGACCTCCCACGCCCCTATAAAACCTGGGGATATCCCGTAACACCAATTCTGTTTATATCAGTCAACATATGGATTGTCATTTTCAGTATTCAAAATAACGTTTCTGCGTTTGCCTGGGGGTTAGCAACGATTATAGTGGGTTTGCTGTTTTATGAGTACTTTAACCGACGATCCATAGAACAATGAGTCAGATTGCAAAAAGTCAAGATAGGGTGTGTGAGTGATTTAAGAGGCATACACTTCGTTATGCTGTTCATTAAACGCTTATGCGTTTGTTGGAGCAGTTTTAACCGGTCACTCTTGGCTGGACAGCTATTGATTTGTATCCGGAGTTCAAATCAGTTTTTTAATCTTCCAGTTTTTTTATTTGGAGCTTCTGTATTTGTTTCGTCAAAAAAGTAGGCTATCTTCTCGTTTTGCAAGAATTTGTAGTCGGGATTGGCGTCGAATACCAAAGATGAGATTACCTCGGGGTCATCCGCAAGATGAAATTCAAAAGTCATTCTTGGTCTGAAACGAGAGATTGTTTTACTTGCACCGGCAACAGCATTTCTCTCCGCTCCTTCGATATCCATCTTAATAAAATCGACATGATCCAGTTCCAAACGCTTTAAAGTATCATCAATTGTTACCGCCGGCACAATTATATTTCCATCTTTACTGACATTCGACGCATAAGTCATTGCCGTTTGTTTAAATTTCAAGGTTCCTGGAGAATCCCAGGCCGCAGCTTCAATTAAGATCACTTTTTTAGACTTAATCTCTTCTTTTAATGATTTTTTGAAACGAATGATGTTGACCGGGCTCGGTTCAAATGCAATCACCTGGCGAGCACCTCTTTTAAGTGCAAATCGAGTAAATGAGCCGATATGTGCGCCAACATCGATTACTATATCTCCCTGCTTAATCCTTGCAGAATCATAACGGTCATATATCTTGTTTTCCAGCTGTTCCATTATCAAAAAAGGTACTTCATGAAAGTTCCAGCAACTGGACCATAAAGGTCCAAGAGGTGTATCCCAAAGGGATGAACACATACCGTTGTCTTCAAATTCAAACCCTCGGTAAATTGAGGGCCCCTCAACCAAATATTTAATATTAGCCTGAGATAAATCATGAGTGTTATTGGTCAAATCCTGGCACAGGTCATGATATAACTTCTTCCAGGTCTTGTTTGGGGGTAGATCTCCACTCAACTTCAATTTGATAACAGAGATTCTCCATTTGGCTTCCGGATGACGAGTAGCTAGAGATAGCATTACTACGATCGCAAGCAAAGAAACTATTAAAATACGTTGTTTTGTCTTTTTCATTACCCCCCCCTCTCTCTGTATCTATTTATTTGAATTAATAATTCTTGTTTATAGATAAGTATTTTGCAATATCAAGCTTAATTAAGCAACAAGATAAATTTTTTTAATGTTTAAATATAAAAGACACTGTATTTATTGTCATTGTGGATTTTATGATTATTTCATTTTTTATTGTAATAGTCGCAAGACAGGAAGATTTTTTTGATTAACATAACCACGAGTAAACTTAACAAAACCTAAAGTCAACATAACGTGCCATTATCTTAATTCTCACCAGTGTTCATATAACCTTTGATAACAGTAAAAACCTTATCTTTTCCAACTGTGAAGTAGGCAGGAGAAAACAGGGGGTAACACCATGTAAGATGCTACCCCCTGTTTTTACGTTTTTAGAAACAACAGCTAACAACAAGTAACAAAGGTAATACCGGCACTCCTTTTTTTATCACTGGCAGTCATGAGGTCCGGGGTTCAATCCCCCGGAGCTCCACCAATTTTTACATGAAATTAGAAGTGGTTAGGAAATCAATCCTGATTGCTCCTTTTTTTTTGCAGTTCTGTGTGTGGTTTTCAAAGATTTCCTCAAACTTATTAATGGCTTTTCTCTCTCCTTCTCCAACAGAGTAGAGAGCTATCTCCGTTGTCTTCCGGTTTTCATGACCCAGAATCCGTTGAATAACCCCGATTGGCACATTCGCATTGTCCAGTACCAATGCACCGAAATGCCTTAGAGCATGAAAATGTCCACGCCCCACAACACTGTGCGTCGCTAAGCCACTATGAGACACGAGAACTTTATCGGTTTCAAAAATTTGGAAACGAACTGCTTTCATGGGATAACCTCCAGGGTGAATTGTAATTCTGAAGATTATCTTCGTTTGAACCCTATAAAAAGGCTCAATATTATTTTTCTACTAATAAATCTTCACGGATTCAGGGAGATGCAAACAATGAAGTCCAATAAGTCTACAACGTCTCCAAGTCTAAGGTCTTGAACAAATGACTGATTTGATATAGCATTTAAAATATGCACCAGAATTTATCAAAACGGTTCAAAAGCCGCTTCTGTCCAAAATCTTAAAAACTATATATAGCCCCTCTTGAAATGTTAAAAACAAAACGAAACCTTCCTTTTTATCTACAGACATACACATTTTTGGTCCTACTAGGGGCAATTGAGATTTTCATAGTACAGTGGCTTACGTTGCAGCCAGAACTTGCTTTCAAACCCTATCGACTGCTCATTGCACTCTCCCTCAGAATGGCTTTGAATTTAATGGCCTATACAATTTTGCTGTTCTTGCTACGACGTTTCTGGCTTTACATTATATTTTTTGTGCAGTTTATCTTCTTTAATTCCGTAATTACCTTCCATGGCTACTTTGACCGAGCCCTTTCCTGGCCGATTATCAGTACACAAGCAGGAGAAGGAATAAAAGCCACTTCAGCTGCAGTTGCATATATGGATATTCCATGGATGTTGTTTTTCGTTTGTTTTTTTATTATCAAAGTACTATTGGCAAGTCGCAGACAAAGACACTATTTCCAAATGAAATCCAGATACTTTTTTTGTCTAGTACTAATATACGTTATTACCATTACCGCTATGGTTAACTACATTGATCGACTGGAAAAGTTAAAATACTTTGCATCCACTGGAAGAATGGGTGTTACATATGGTTATTTGTGGACATGGATTGGGGAAGCTTATTACCTCGGTCAGGCCGAATATCTTCCAAGGGCTCTCGCTGCAGCTGATGAGAGGAGTGACTTGATTACACCACGGGTACCTTTGGTAGGCCTTGGGGATAAGGTTGTTATTATCCAGTTCGAAAGCCTTGATTATGATATGTTGGACTGCAAGATTAACCAACAGTATGTAGCTCCTTTTCTCAATCGATTGAGCCGAAATTCCATGCTGTGGCGGTTGCGTGCATTTCATTTTTCAGGCTCTGCTTCAGCAGATTTCTGCCTTCTCACCGGCAACACTCCTCTGAGAGAGTTCAATCCTTATAAAATAGAAGAATATCCTTATGATAATTCGACTCCGCAGATTGCTCAAAGCAAGGGGTTCGAGGTTTCAGCTTTTCACGGCAATAAAGGAAACTTTTATAACCGACGCCCGGTTTTTGAAAAAATGGGATTTGATCAAATTTTCTTTTTAGAGGAAATGAAAAATCAGCTTATGCTAAAAGAGGGTTTTTGGGGTATTGACGATAGAGATGTCTTTAACCTCTCTAGTACGCTGTTAAAGAAATCATCAGGGAAAACCATGCACTTTATTATAACTCTGACAAGCCACACTCCATTTACAGACATTCGTGATGAAGACAAAATAATTTTCAGACAGCCATCCAATCTGTGCGAAAATTACATGAACAGCATCCATTATGTTGATTCAGTCCTTGGCAAATACATAGAGGGACTTCCAGAGGGCACTACTGTGGTTATTTATGGCGACCATGCCTCTAAAGCATATTATAAAGAGAAGCCCCAGTGGTGGACTCAGGAGTGGATTCCTTTTATAATTTACAAAAAAGGAATCGACCTTTCTTCACTCCAAAAGTCGCGAGATGTAGTTGAATTCAACAGAATACCCGTACCCGCTACTAATGAAAAGACTTGGGATAATCTTGGACCATATTACCAGCAACTCTCTAAAATGCCATCCATGCTTGACGGCGTTACTTACTTAAGAAACTGTCTCAAAATGGATGATATTCCGTTCAACCGAGATGAATCACTCCGGCAAACAAATTAGCCTGTAGCAGTTTAAAGGAAAGTGGACATGTTTAGGAAATAACTTAGAGACGTTCTGGTATGGGACTTTTTCTGGAAAATCAGATAAAATAAAGAATTGTGTTTCCAACAAGTTACGTAAAATTAGGATATTGGAAACTTAATGGTTCCTTCCTGGCAGTCATGAAGTCCGGGGTTCGATCCCCCGTAGCTCCACCACAAATATCAGAATTAAAGGGTGGTTAGAGCACTGACTCTGACTACTCTTTCTTTATTGTTCTTCACTGTGAAAGTCGGTGTCGACACTAACTTAAAAAATGACACCCTTGCTGAGAAGGGGCACGATAAATATCCTGTTTCCACGGTTAATCTTTTTAAAAATATTGTTTTCCGACTTGAATTTTTACTACCTTCTTTGTTATTTCGTTGTTACTGAATAACGTTTTCCTGCAACTTAGTTAAGCCGATCAACCTATACGGTGTCCCGCAACTATTTCTAAGCGCTGTTCCATAATCCAGAATGTATATATAACTACCATCTTTTCGTTGAACACGATACTTAACCAGATAAAGCACGTCTGTTTTAAGATGTTTATAAACAAATTTTTGTACGCATTCACAGTCGTCAGGGTGAATAATGTTACACCATTCTTTTTCAGTTGACGGAAACTCTTCACAAGAATATCCGAGTGCTTTGTGAATTTCTCCATGCCACTTAAGCCGGTCGCTTATGATATCCCATTCATAGGCAACAGAAAAACCGGAAGCAGTCTTCAACTCATATGGCTGTGTTGTATCTAAATCCAAAACTCCAGAAGTTAAAAATGATAAATCAAGAGCTTTAACACTTGTTCCGCATAATGCTATGTGTTCATTTAAATATTCCATATTAATCTTTCTAACAAAATCCTTAAATTCAATATTTTATTGAACCAAGCATATTGTAGGGGTTCATAAAACAAAATCCTGCCTGCAAAAAATTTATACACAGCAAAAATAAAACTATGAATGCTTAATTAGCCCTATCAGCATCTACAGCGTTAGAGACACTTTCCCGGTTATACTTAACAAGCAAGCGAGAAAGGGACTCTTCAATAGTATCGCTGGTAAAGGGTTTGTTAATAAAATCCACGACACCCAAATTCTTTGCCTTGGAAATGACATCCTCTGTACTATAAGCGGTAATAAGTATTTTAATAGCACATGGACTGGATTCTTGAATATGCTTAAGAAATTCAAGACCATCCATCCCTGGCAATCTGTAATCGGTAATAATAATGTCAAAGTGTTCTCTTGCAAGTAATGCTTCTGCTTCTTCTGCAGTTTCAAGTGCAAACAAGCGACATCCTTCATTTTCAAAAAACAAACTGAGCGAATCCCGTATCCATTCGTCATCATCTAAAACTAATATTTTCATTTTTCTAAGCGTAGCGAACAAATCCATTTTTTTCCTTTATACTCGGTAAAAATTATTCGGCAATTTAAGGTATATAAATCAAACTTTAGGTTTCATGGTTAATCTCAAAAGTTACTCTTTCAATCAGTGATATAGCCGCCAGCAAACAAATGATTAAAACTATAAACAGGCTTTTCATGATGCAAAGTCGGTTTTTTTGCATTGTTTCCCAAGCTAAGCACAGCAGCCTTCCTTTCGTTCTTGCATAAAATTATTATTTGCTTTAGCACATCTCCTACCAATGCTTCAGTACATACAAAAAAACAGCAACCAGAACAAAAAAATATAATGAAAGTTCCATTGTAATAATGGTCTCTGCTGAATGAGGTATTTTTTTTAAGAGATTAGTTGCTGCAATTAAAAACAAATTTGTTTTTAATTCTGGTGCATGAATTTTGTTTGCAAACATGTTCTCTCCCTTCTTGCTTCTCGTGTCCGATACCACAGCGTTAAGCTGCACTGTTTAAACGTTTCACTTCTATAAAATGCATATAACATGCCAGAATTAATGGGCATAATTACGCGTATTATTCAACTAGTTGGAGGTTGTATTAAGAAAAATCTGTGTTAAAACGGAATTTACTTATAAAAAATTGGAAGTGTTTTTACAAAAATTTGTAAATTAGAAATTTAGACGGCGATAATAAATAAAAATTTTAATCCTTAGTCGGTGCTAAGAATTGGAGGGCTTTCTGATCAGGTTATGCCGTTGTCGTATTAACAAAAAACTGGTACTTATAAATACCAGTTTAAGCTTATTCCTCATACAATTTCCCCTTCTTGCAATTATTATCAGGGTTTGTTGATCAGTATTTGATGTCCCGAATAACATTCAACAAAAACTTGCGTTGTTTATTAATCCAGTGGTAATACACCCTACTGCTATTGCAAGCCACAATCAGAACCATTAAGCACAAAAAATATTAATTCTTGCTAATAACATTTCAAGGTACAAGGGGCATAACCAAAGCCGACCAGATAATCAATCCTGTTATTGCGCAGCTTTTAAAAATAGAAACCAGTTTTTATGAAGGTTAGCCTCCATCCTGTTCTTTATTAAAAGTTAAAACAAATGCTTTTGTTTCACCTTAGCGCTCTTAACAAAGAACAGAATTCTGACTGTTGATCAAATTTCTACTCTTTTATCATTTGGGCTCCGCACTTAGGGCAGGTAGCCGTATAGCAAGGAACAGCTCGCTGATGTTCAATAGTTGCACCGCAGCTTGGGCATACACACACCCCGTCTGGTCCTGACCCGGGGCGATTACCACCCGTTCTTCCTCCTTCCCCCCGGCGTTGCATGTCTCTTCCTGTGCCCGCGCCTTGTCTATATGGTCCCGTTCCATCACCTCGTGGCATAATGATTCACCTCCTTCCCACATAAATTGATTACTATCAACCAGCACAAACGCAATGTCTTATCTGCTCTTTTCAAGGTTATCCAAAAACCTGGAAACCTTATTACCTACTATAAAAATACAGATCAACATTACTGCAAGGGATACAGCAAAGGAAATAGCAACTATGTTGAAATCTATAAAAAAGAAATATGCGATCAGGGCGGCCGATAGTGCAACCTTTGCTATGGTGGTACTCCGTTTTTTTGTAAGCCACAGGAGCATTGCAGTGTGTCCAAGCAAATCAGCCGGTTCCTGTGATTTAAGGATTTTGCTGCTGATTTTTACAATAATAAAAACAGGTATCAGGAAGTACAGCACCCAAGCGGTTCCTGCGTAAAAATGGGTGAGTCCTAAATAATCCGGGTTTTCACTAATGACTGCAAAAATAACCAAAAACGGTATGATAAGAAGAATAAGCATATTTGCATATTCTCTTTGAAAGCCATATTCCTGGGCCCCCCAGACCTTTTCAACATTGGCTTTTACTCCCGGGGGAAGTTTCATCTTCTCAATTAATCTTTTTTCTCTGGCTGTGAGTGTATGTTTTTCCATGGTTCACTCCTTTTACAAAAACAATCAACAAAAGCTCAAAGGCCCATCCCTGCATGCCTTGCAACCGAAGGTTTATTAACAGCCTGAATTTCATCCTTTTTAAATTTGGCTATAGCATCCCGACAAGTTCCGGCAAGGCCAACATACACCTTAATGTTTGCAGCATTAAGTACACTATTTGCATTGGGACCAACATTTCCGGTTAAAACAGCTTCGGCCCCATTATTCACCACCAACTGAGCCGCTTGGGTTCCAGCACCGCCACCAGCGTTCATGGCAGGGTTTTTAACAACCTCATATTCCATTGTTTCTGAGTCAACAAAAATAAACATCTGACTTCTACCAAATCTTGGATCAATGCTTGATTCAAGATTATTTCCACAAGATGAGATACATAGTTTCATTTGAGTCTCCAATATTGAAAGTTATAAAACTTTTCCCCCTGTCTCCTTATATAGCATTTAGCATGCCATTAAGCTTAATCAAAAAACTAGCTAGATATATCAATCATTTGCAGACTTTTGAATGATGGCTTGGTTTTGCTAATTGCAAAGATTTACAAATATTTGTAGATTCATTCTTAATGTTTGCAAAAGAATAGATCGGAGTACTTTAAAATGAGGCGTGAAATAAATAAAGGGGGGGGTGGCATCAAAAACTATTAGCAATAAGCATATATAAACTGGCTGTCGCATACGGTTGCATTTTGATTCATACTATTCTTCTGCCAGTGCCATATATACCATCTCTGTAATATCCCTCATTTTTATTGGTGCTTCCATTGCCTGTATTCCTACCTGAAGACCCTGATAGCAAAATGGACATGCAGAAACCAGCTCTGTTGCCCCTGTTGCCAGCGCATCTTCAACTCTTTTTTGAGCAATGCTGTTTTGCATATCAGGATACCCCGACTTCAAACCGCCGCCGGCACCACAGCATCGTGAAAATTCCCGCATGCGCTCCATCTCAACAAACTCAAGACCCGGGATAGCTTTTAACAATTCTCGCGGAGCATCAAATATCCCACTGTGTCGCCCCAGATGGCAGGGGTCATGATAGGTGACCCTCAAGTTCACCTTATTTTCCAGCGTAAGCTTGCCTTCTTTGAGCAGCTCCGCAAGATATTCAACGGTATGTTTTATATCAAAATTCATCGTGCCGATTTTAGGATAATCATTTCTGATGGTTTTTAGACAGCCGGCGCATGATGTGATTAAAGTTTTTATACCCAAATCATTAAACTGCTTGATATTTTCTTTTGCAAGCCGCTCATAGGCTTCATATTCACCCATACGTAAAAGAACACTGCCACAGCATTTTTCTTTATTGCCCAAAATTCCGAAATTTATATTTGCGTGGTTAAGAATATTTACTGTATTGATTCCAACCTCTTGAACATTATTATCATAGGCTGCTGTGCACCCGACAAAATAGAGTACATCGGCTTTCTGTTTGTTTATATCCTGCGGTTCCAGAGTAATCCTTTTTTTCTTTTTTGCTGTTTTAACCCATCGGGCCCGGGAACTGCGCGGCTGACCCCAAGGATTATCATAAGATATTGTTTTTGTAACAAGATCCTTTTGTGAGGGCAGGGGACCATAGCCGGCATCAACAACGCATTGGCGAATTCCCTCCCATAGCTCCACCGTGTTAATTGCAACGGGGCATACATAGTGACACTGCATACACGTACTGCATGCATAAAGATCATTTGCAAACAGTTGCATTTGCCCTTCTGTTACCGGTTTTACGCCAAACAATTTTCCTAAAAAACTGTCCGCTTTAAAGACGCCATGCTGAGAAGAAATAATATCTTTAAACACCGCAGCCCGCCCCCTGGGGTTAAGTTCTTCGCGATGATCCTGATCATACACCGGACACCAGTTTGAACATTCTCCACAGCGGGTACATGCATCAAGCTCAATCAACTGCCGGGGGCTTAGCTTTGCTATATCGATCTTTTTAGCAATCTTTTTGTTTTCCAGTTCTATGTTCCCTTCTGATTCTTTCTAAAAACATTTACTCCGGTTTTAAAGATCCTATCTTGACCTTGAAATTTTATTTTTTTAACTCTCACCAGCACTCGTTTTCAAATTCCCAAAGAAGACACCTTTACTTTTTTTTAGAGCAATAACCATCTGCAGACCAGCCGCCGCCTTTCAATAGGAATGTGCATTCTGATATTATTTTTTGGGCTTTTTTATGGCATTTGGGACACATGATCTCTTTCGTTCCTGTCTCAACAATTTTTTCCGTTATTCTTTCATTCGGACACATGAATTCATACATTGGCATACTGGTTCCCCCTTTTTTTTATAATGGGCGTAAAGCATGCCACCGGTTTAAAATATAAACAAAATTGAGTTTCATTACGTTAGCTAAAAACATCATCAGGTTATTTATAATTTAATATCTCTATCAACTTTAAAATGCAGCAGAATTGACTTCAATTAAGACTGCTACCAACAACCACATCCCCTTCCTCTGCCACGCCTGGCATCAGGTCCACCATAGCCATAACCATAACCACGTCCTTGGCCATTAACCATGTTACCGAAACCAAAACTGCATCCGGGTGGAAGCTTCGCCGCCTGATCAGATGTTAAAATATTACGGGCCTTAAGCTGATAGGAAAGCATCTTTGCATCATATTCTGTTTGCAGCTTCGATAAAGCTTTTTGAAGATCAGCAGCTTTTTCAGGGTCCAGCGCAGACCCAAGCAGGAGGGTTTGCAACCCAAGCTCTTTCTCCAAAAGTTTTATGTTGATAGCGGTTGTCTCCTGCAAAAATTCCACCCTCAAAGAATTAAACTTATTAGTTTGTTCCAATGAAAGGCTGGCTCCAGACAGACAGTCGTAAGTTCTCATACACCCGACTCCGTAGCCGCAGCCCTGCCAACAACGGGCCTGAACTTCATATGTTCCAAAGAAAATAAAAAGTATCAATGCCGTAATTAGAAATTTAATTTTCATTATGCATCTCCTGATTATTGTGATTATTTTTTACTTTCCCAATCGATAAATTTTCTAAAGTTGTTACCGGTCAGTTTATATTTAAACTCCTGGCTAATTGGCATCAGCATAATATTGTCAAGTAACGCTTTGTAGAACGGTAATGTCATAGGATAGTCCGTTCCGTAGAACACTTTATCCGGCATAAAAAACTCAAGAAACCGTATATGATCCATGTCAAAGTACTGCCGAAAGCGCATCAGCGTCGGCATTGGAATAACAATATCGGTGTACAGGTTTTCATGCTTCATGACATTCCACAGACCCATTTCAATATTGTTAAAAATACCGCAGTGCAGCTGCAAAATTTTAAGCTCAGGGAAGTCCATTCCAACGTCATCTAGGAACTCTGGACTTTGGTATTTGGCGCGGGTACCCGGCAATTCTTCACAGCCGGTATGAAACTGCACGTGCATGCCAAGCTCAACACATTTTTCATAAGCCGGATACATCTCTTTCTGGTTTGGGTAGCCGGATGTTGCCGTGTGAAACTTGATACCGGGGAAACCACAATCGTGGGCCGAAATAACCATTTCAACAGCGGCTTCTGCTCCGTAGCGTGCATGTACGCCACCCACAGCGGTAAAGCGTCCGGGATGCGCGTCTATAAAAGTTTTCTTGGTGTATTCGTTAGGCACATACCACTTCCAACCATCGGGATTCCCCGGAAAAGGATCGGTAATACCATGGATGCTTTGCAGACACATACCCTCAATATGTGCTTCGTCCATGCTCTTCACGAACACTTCAGCCGTCAACTCAGGGCAATCTTCTGCTTTGTTGATAACAGAAAACGGATTAGGGTCACCAAGTACCGCCCGGGCACCCATCATGGTTCGGGCAACAACTGAATTGCCGCACCAAAAATCCTGGCAGCCCGGCCGATCAGCAATACCATCCTTTTCCAGCCCGGCATGGCCGTGACTGTCAAAATGCCAAAACGGCTTCACCTGCATCACTTTTTCTATGGTTCCTTGTTCCTCTGACATATGAATCCTCCTTTCAAATATACTTTTAAATGACATGCTACTTATTTTTTAACTTTCATTCGAGACCCCTTGATACAACCTGATTCGACTACACAGCTTTACTCATCTTGCAATTTATTAATGGCATAAAACATGCCATCCCTGAGAATAGATACAATGTGATTTTATTTCAAAGGGTTAGGTGCAAAAAATTAGATGGCCAATTCCATGCGGGGAACAAATCTACAACTATTTGGAAACAGTTGTATGCAATATCTTGGAAATGTAACGATCAGAAAAGAAGGCTTAAATCACTCTTATAAAAAGAGTACTACCGGCAAATTACATCAGCAATGAAAATTTATAATGATTCCTGCTTTTTATAAAAAAAGACGAATAAATCGCAGTACTTAAATACAATCTCAAAAACTCCTTCTGTTACCTTAGAAAGGCATAATGCCATGGAAAGCATAGAGCGCAACCATCATTCTTTCTCCAGCGATACAGAATGACCATTGGTCTCGATGCTTGACAAGCTCCACAGTAAATATGCCCTGCGAAGCGCGCTGCTATCTGCTTTATAAAGGGCCTGCACAATTGCCTCAACAAAACACTCTAGCAAAAAATCCTTGCCGGTATAATATTTGCTTTGATACGGATATATAACACAAGCCCTTTGATCTGCATGTTTCGGTATTGGTATGAGGGCCAGCGGCGAAGGAAAAGATATCCAAGATGAAAGCTGGTTGTCAAATGAGGTTTTCTGAATAATATTTGCCGCAGGGCACGCAACGTTAACTACATAATCACAGGTAAATTCCAGCGGCAGCGGCAGAACCAAACCAAAAATCCCCCAGCTCATAGCAGCGATAAATGACGAAGCGGCAGCGGTGTTTTTATATGATTGGCTCGAAACGGAGATATACAGTGGCAGGGCGGTTTTATCGTAGGTAAATATATCCGGATACAAATCACAGGCCTTTTCTTGCAGATCGGCCGCAAGTTCACCCATACGGCCTGAATCCTTAATTTTTTCAGACCAATAATCACTGTCGGTATAACCGGTTATAAAGAATTCATCCGATGGCAACGTAGAAATACTTGCTATTCTGAAACGTCCTTGAATACAGCCCCGAACCGTTTCCGCCGGAACAAGGGTAGTGGTGAATATCTTGGATGCACATGACGTTGTTACCAGTAATGCGGTTATCATAACAACTCGTATACACGCTGTGCTAATCATAACAATACACCCTGTTTAAAATATTAACGTAAAAGACATAGTGGTAATAGAGCCCTGACTGCGGTCTTGCGCGCCAAACTCGATTTGATGGCGCAATTGGCATTGTACGCGCAAAAAAGGCACATACACGCTCACTTCCGGTCCTGCCGCAAAAACCCGGTCATGTATGTGTTTATCCCAGGTCACTCCACTTCCGGTGTCATCGGTGATCTGCCAATGAGCATAGCCGATAATGCCAACATCCCAAAGATTAGCAATTTTTTTGCTAAGGGCCCAGTCTATTGAGAGGTCCTGCCCGGGACGTACTTGATCTCGTTTTTTTTTGCTATGCACCTCGTAGCGCATCAGCGCAGACAAAGCCAATGTTTTGTTTGTGTCAAAATAGATAGTACCTCCCGGACTGAGCATCAAGGTCCAGAAGTCCTTCCCGAGTGAAGCCGGCCGGCGTCTGCTGTACTCTCCGGTGGGCACATAGATCGACAAACTGCACAAACTGTCCCAGCGCTGTCCGTGCCAGGCAAGCCCAAAAAATTCAAAACATATATCACCATAGCTCCAGCCGCTGTCACTGGTTCCCGTTTCCTTTACCCGAAAATCAGCATACGCAAACGGTAGTAAAACAGTTGCAAAATAATTACCGCCAAGGATTTTCTTATCTGTTATCAGGATAGGTCTGTGAACCATGACGTAATCCTGAATGTCGGGTCGCAAATGGGCCTGGTTGCCATGGTTATCCTTGATAGCATGGGTGTTGTAAAACACATTATAAATCTTATAGTAAAATCCTGGCGGTGCTATTGTCCCCAGTTTTATCCCTTCCGTACCGCACATGTAGTGACCTGTTTCACCCGCCAAAACTTCTGGATCCGGCAAAACACTTACCGCACAAAGCAGCATAAAAATAAAATATTTCCTCATAGTTGCAAACATGACTTTTCGTTTAGTCTCCACATACGGAGTGCAAAAAATATTTCTGTAACATTTTTCGAAAACTTTCACAGCCCGTAATCACTCCCAACGGCAATTGGTTATGGATAATGATTGGCTTGGCGTCATAGGTTCCATTTTTGCCATTAATGAATTCCCAATAGTAAGGTTTGAGCTTTTTTTAATTGGCAAACACAGCTCTTTCTAATTGCTTTAAACGCATAAAGCATGCCATTTTGGCCGAGACGAAAATATGGCTTTATTTCAATTGGTTAGAGCTTTTGTTTTCTTCAGAAGAATTTTCAAGAAACGAAAATTTACAAATTTTCGTAGATGTATTTATGCGGGAATTGGGGAATTTTGACTCAAGAGGAAAAGAGAGGGCTACTTAATGGCTAATTTATTTCTGCGATAACGAAAGGTATTAAGTTTTAAGTTAACAAGCTTTGCTGCCTTGCTTTCATTGCCACCGGAAAAGGCCAGAGCCTTGTCAATATAATTTTTTTCAATGGAGCTATGGATAGCATCAAGGTCTACACCTTCGGAGGAAAATTCTTCTAAGGGCATTGCTGACCCTAATTGCATATTTTTTTCATTATAAGATCCTCCTTTTATTCCAAGATCACGGGCAGTTAGCTCAGGTCCTTTCCCGACAAGAACAGTTCGTTCAATAAGATTTCTTAACTCGCGAACATTGCCGGTCCAATTATACTGTAGCAAAACATCCCTGGCCTGACCGGATATGCTGTTAAATGTTTTATTAAACTTGCGGCTGAAAATGGACAAAAAATACTTGGCCAGCGGTATAATGTCATCACTGCGCTCATTTAATGTTGGTATCTCTACTTTTATAACACCGAGACGAAAGTACAAATCTTTTCTGAAGAGCTCTTTTGTTATCATATTTTCTAAATTTTTATTCGTGGCAGAAACCACCCGGGTATTTATAATAACTTTTTTTGTGCCGCCAACCCGGTAGAACTCTCCTTCTTCAAGAAAACGCAGCAACTTTGCCTGTGCTTCGAGGCTCAGATCGCCCACCTCATCAAGAAACAGAGTTCCCTTTGCAGCTTCTTCTATCAAGCCCTTTTTCCCTGATGCACTTGCACCGCTAAATGCGCCTTTTTCATAACCAAAGAGTTCGCTTTCCACAAGGTCTTTCGGCATAGAAGCACAGTTCACAGAAATCAGCGGCCCCTTAAAGTTCGGGCTTCTGTAATGTATTGCACCGGCAAGCAACTCTTTTCCGGTTCCTGTCTCTCCATAAATCAGAACCGGCGTATCAGGGCTTTTAGCTACCATTCCAATAAAGTCCATCACATCCTGAATGGCATTGCTTTCTCCTATGAAGAACGGCATGTTTTCTTCAAGATATTTTTCCTGCAGAGATTGAACTTCCTTCCTCAAGCGTATATTTTCCAGAGCATTATTAATTGTTACTGACAGGCTCTCCATACGAATAGGTTTAACGATATAATCATAAGCGCCAAGTTTCATAGCAGATATAACCGTTTCAATATCTTCAAAAGCGGTTATCATAACAACCTGAATTTCAGGATCAATTTTCTTGATTTCCCGAAGTGCTTCAACCCCGTTCATACCGGGGAGTCCAATATCAAGCAAGACCAGATCAGGCGGATTATTTTTCAGTCCTTCAAGGGCCTCCTCAGCCGTAGAGAACGCATCTACTTGATGCTCCGTTGAAAGCTCTAGAGTTAAACTCTCTCGAATGCTTTGTTCATCATCAACTATATATAAGTGGTATGAAATCATTTATGACCTGTTCCTTTGTTTGCAGGAATTTTTATTAAAAACTTAGCGCCACCCAAATCACTTTTACCCACCGTTACAAAACCTCCATGATCGGTGATAATTCTATGAGTTATACTGAGACCGATGCCGGAACTGTCATTTTTAGTAGTAAAAAAAGGATCAAAAATCTTCTCTCTCAACGCTTCTGGGACACCGGGGCCAGAGTCGCATATTTGAACAAAAACATGTGTAGCATCTGCTGTTGTTGAAATTCTAATAATTTTCTTTTGCATGCTCTTCATGGCTTCCGCAGCATTCGTTATAAAATTAAGCACCGCCTCTTCAAGCAGTCTTAAGTCAGCATAACACCTGGGAAGCTCAGGCGTAAGAATTTTTTCTATAGTAATCCCACTTTTTCGCAATGTAACAGCAGAAAGATTTATCGCCTCTTCCACCGGATGATTCACGTCTGTTAAAATTAAATGCGCCTGGCCGGGCTTGGAGAAATCCATCACCCGTTTAATTATAGATTCAATTTTACTTGAGGCGGTTTTGACCTGCCTGAATATTCTTTTAACTGTTTCAGCGCTTCCCTCTTTGTGAAAAAGTTTCTCCAGTGTGTTTAAATATATATTAATCCCGGAAAGAGGATTCCTTATTTCATGGGCAATTCCAGCCGCCACCCTGCCCAAAGAAGACATCTTATCTTGAATATTGACTAGGTGTTCAAGCTCTTTACTTTTGCTAACATCCATCACGTTAAATAATATCGCGGCCCTTCCCTGATACTTTGTCGCCAATGCCCGGCAATAGACCCATTTCATAGCGCTTTTGCCAACCTCTTTACTTAAAGAGTAGAACCTGAAATCAGTGTCCAGAGCCTGCGCTTCCCCTGAATGGATTAACCGGGTAAACTGTTGTACCTTTTCCCTGTCCTCGGGATGAATATCAGTAAAATCTGCAAATGTATATGATCGCGGCAGGGGTCCGAAAAGCTTCTCCTGTTCTTTGTTTTGATAAACGACCTGATTATCCTGAACAATTGATATTCCTGTCAGCGAATTTCCTATCAAATTGCGGAGCCGCTTCTCACTTTCCTGCAGCAGTTTTTCGGCCTGCTTGCGCTCAACCATTCTGCCCACTTGCTCAGCAATAACGTCAAGCAGATTCCTCTCGTTGTTAAGAAAGGGTCCTTCATCAGCTTCGGGTTTTTCTTCCAAATAATAGACCTCCAGAACACCCATCGGCTCACTGTGGACAATAATATTACTAACTTGTTTCCAAATGGTTTTCTGAAAGTTGCATGTTTTATATTCTTTTCCTGCCAAGACGAGTCTTGCACATGTTATTTCAGAATACTGCCAGGCAGGGGGGAAAATAGTAACAATTTCCGCTAATAATTCTTCTAATGTTAAATTATCTTTTTCAAGTAAATGCGAAAATACGAAAAAACAGTTTAGTTCCTTGATACGGTCATCTATATCCGTCATTATCTGCACCCTGACGTTATTAATAATTTTTTTTGATATACATTAATTTCTTAACCTATAAATAATAGTTAATAGTTGTGGTGTCGTTCGTCAAGCTATAAATATAAAGGTCACTGTTCACTATTTAATAGAAAATTAAAAAAATATCAACACATCATGCTATTCTAGCGCCCTTCTTAACAAATCCCCTAATCAAATAAAAAATAGTATTTCCCAGAATTTATTTTTCTGATTTTTTGTAAAAATAATCTCCAAATATTTGTAAATCCACTTCCAAATAAAAAATCCCTGCCTGCCTTTACGCATCTAACCCATTGAAAATCTGTCTGAATTTTTTCTTCTACTCTGATGGTATGAGTTATGCATTATCTAATATCGTGAAAGGGTACTCAAACTTTTGAAAAAATATATTTTTAAAAGTAAGGATCAAACATACATAACACAACAACCAGAGAGAAAATTTTCGTTGCGGGTGCAATTATTTTCTCAATAAGGGGAATATGCTATGGGCGAAAAAATATTGATTGTTGATGACGATGAAAATATCCGTTTGCTGTATGCAGAGGAACTCATTGAGGAGGGATATCAGGCTATTACGGCTCGCGATGGAAAAGAGTGCCTTGATATGATTCAAACAGACCCCCCCAACACTATTATTCTCGACATTAGAATGCCCCATATGGATGGCCTTGAAGCTATCGGTAGGATTATAGAAACAAACAAGAACATTTCAATCATTATTAACACCGGATATTTTTCATACAAAGACGATTATATGAGCCGGGCGGCAGACGCCTATGTAATAAAGTCATCCGACCTCAGTAAATTAAAATCAACGCTAAAGAAAACTATCGCTATGCAGCATTAATAATCGTTGCATCATGTGTCAAACACAATCAAACAATCTGATTCAAGGAATATATATATGAAAAAAAATTTGTTATTGGTTTCAGAATCATTAAACTTCTTCCGCGCTCTTAGCCTGTCGGTTTGATTTCCACAGATCGGCAGGCGTAATGGCAGGGAAAAAGTATTTGAAGGATTCCGAGCCGCACGAAGCATTAATGTGCGGCCGATAAGGCTGAAAGAATATCAGCCCGCCGTATTTGCAACGGAACCCCGAAAGCACAAACCGTGCTTTCGGGGTTTTTTATTGCCAGAACCTACTCTGTAAACAGGAAAGGAGGTAGGCCAAATCATTCTTAATTGCCAAAAGAATAAAACGCTACCACACAAACACTTTTTGAGTACTCAGCAAAGGAGGAAATGTCACAATGAACAATGCTAAAGTTTTAATGTTCAACAACGAAATCTGTACCGGCTGCAGAAGCTGCGTAGTTGGCTGCTCGCTGTATCACGAGGGAGAGATAGGAAAAATTCTCTCCCGGGTTGCCGTGGTGAGAAACGAGCGATTCGGCGAATCATTTGTTGTCGGCTGTGACGCCTGCTCGGATGCGCCATGCGCAGCTGTTTGTCCCACTGGTGCCTGCGCTATGGATATCAAAGCAGGTATCACAAAAATCAATGCGGATAAATGTATCGGGTGTAAGGAATGCGCCAATGCATGTCCGTTCGGCGCAATAAACATGCATTACAAAACCGGAAAAGCATTTAAATGTGATTTATGTGAGGGCAGGGAGCAGGGTCCGGTATGTGCGGACTGGTGTCCAAGTGGCGCTATTTCCTACCAGACACCCACCATCGCGTATAAAGCTAAACGCCGTGAGAAGTTAAGCGAACGATTAAAAGCCGCTAAAGTTGGAGAGGAGAATTAAATTATGAATGGATGGGCAGGACAACGACTAAGAGTAAATCTTAGTACTGAAGAAATAACTAAAGAACCACTGTCGTATGAATATAGACGTAAGTGGCTTGGTGGACGTGGATTTAACTCAGAGGTTCTTTACAACGAGATGCCGGTGAATATAGATCCCTTTGATCCTGAAGCACGGGTGTGTATTGGAGTCGGGCCTATGAGCGGTACGGCTGCACCGTCAACCGGGCGTGTAACGGTTAGTGCAAAGAGCCCGTTGACCGGTGGTCATGGTGACGCGAATATGGGCGGTCACTGGGGCGCAGAAATTAAGTATGCCGGGTATGACCAGATCATTATCCAGGGCCGGGCAAAAAAACCGGTTTACCTTTGGATCGATGACGACAAGGTTGAAATAAGAGATGCCAGTCATCTGTGGGGTAAATACCCGCGGGAGGCAGACCAGATGATAAAAGAAGAACTCGGTGATGAGGATATCCATATCATGCTGATCGGGCCGGCCGGAGAGAATATGGTACGGTTTGCCTGTTGCTTTAATGATGTTTGGCGGGCAGCCGGCCGTACCGGAACTGGTGCTGTGATCGGGTCAAAAAACCTGAAAGGAATTGCCACCCGGGGATCCGGAACAGTTAAGATTGCAGATCCAAAGAAAATGATGAATGTCTGTGATGGACTCCGTCAAAAAATGAAGACCGATGTGATGAAAGATGGTTTATATGAATACGGAAGTCTTGTTTTAATTAACATCGCTAACCGTGACGGCTGGTTCCCATGGAAGAACTTCCAGGAAGGTGCTCATCTGCATGCAGATAATATGTCAGGTGAAACCCATGCTGCCACCGTAATGAAGCATCGTGAAGGCTGTTTTGCCTGCCCCATCTGCTGCGGACGGTTTACCCAGATCAAAGAGGGTAAATATGCCGGAGAAGAATTCGGCGGCCCAGAATATGAACATGCAGTGCCCACCGGACCACGCTGCGGTATTATAGAAGATGCCAATGATATCTGGCACAATTGCCGCCTGACCAATGATTATGGTATGGATGGTATTGAATGCGGCGGAACAATTGCAGCAGCCATAGAGTGGTATGAAAAAGGCCTGATCACTACCAAGGAGACCGGCGGTCTTGAATTGGAGTGGGGCAATGAAGAAGTTGTTGAGACGCTTATCCGGATGATCGCAAAACGTGAAGGCTTTGGAGATATTCTGGCAGAGGGCGCTGACCGTGCTGCAGATAAACTGGGTTTGGGTGACAAAGGTCACTACTATTCAATTACGACCCGCGGCATGACCGTGCCCGGCGATGACCCGCGCGGCCTTGGGTTTGGCTATGGACTCTCTTTTGCAGTGGGTACACGGGGCGGTTGTGACCACCTCAGGTCTCTTTGCTGTCTTGAGCTTTCCGGAGCACTTTATCCGGGTCTCTGCACCAAACTGCTGGGTGATGAAAGAGCCAATCGTCCGGTAACAAAAGTGGGTAAACCGTATATGGTCTATTATGAGGAAAACCAGAAGACTACCACGGATTGCCTGAATGTCTGCTGTTTTACCACGCACTGGTCATATGCGGTCCGGACCGAAGATCAGGTGGACTATCTTAACGCAACCACAGGGCTTGATTTTACCGAAGAAGAATTTCAAGAAATCGGAGAACGGGTTTATACTTTGGAGCGGGCATACTGGAACAGGCATATGTCCGGTGCTCGCGAGGACACGGTACCAGAACGTTTCCTCAATGAACCGATGCCTCAGGGTGTTGAGTATCAGACCAATGTGGGCGCAACCTTTCCATTGAATGATATGCTGAAAAAATATTACCGTTACCGTGACTGGGATCCTAAAACAGGTTTCCCAAGTGCAAAGAAACTGAAAGCGCTGGGTCTTGAAAATGTGGCTAAAGATCTGGAACCGCTACGGGCAAAATATCTGTCTGAAGCTGAAAAGAAGAACAAGAAATGGTATTGCTGAAAGGAGGCAATCTATTATGGCAGTTATGACAAAAGCAGAAGCCAAGAAGTTTATGGAAATGGATGACCGTATGATAGATATTCTTGACTTTCTGAGAGATAAAGGGGTTTTTAATGAACAAACCCACCGCAAGATTTTACTCAGCGGTTATTTCCGGTTGGTAGAATATCTAGAAAAAGAAAAAATCATAACCGGAAAACAGGCACAAGATGCTCAGAAGAATGGATTTGATGATCTGATCTACGCTTTACAATAACATTGTATGCATAAAAAAAGAGTTGTACCCCGCAGGAGGGGGGTACAACTCTTTTGCTTTTGTGTGGTGTACTGCCTTCAAGTTCCCTTTTTTGTTGTGATAAGGTGTGAGGATTAATGGGAGAAATTTTTTCCAAAAACACCCAAATTTGGCACTATATAGAATAATAAAAAAATCAATTTCAGCACGTTATTAAATTTGAAAACCCGCAGATCCAAATCTGGCAGTCATGAGGTCCGGGGTTCGATAGCTCACAACTCCACCACAATATCCCTTCAGGCGTTATGCATGGTCCTGTTCAAACTCGAAGCCCTTTTTGATACTTAGTTCTGCCCTGATAAGCTCTTTACCCAAATAGCAGGCGTGATCGAGATGGCCGACCCAACCATTATCCACAATCGTCAAATAGATATCTCTGGCATTATCGCCGGAAATAATTCTTAAAAGTTCTTCCTTGTTGCTGTAGTGCTCAACCAAAATATCCGAGTTTTCTATGAATATAACAAAGTAGCCGGCCTTATCTAACTTGATTTTCTTTGGGTCATGAAAAACCGCTGAAACTGTTGGTGTCGGGACAGAGTTAGTTTCATTATGTAGAGCCGATGCTTTATACAAACCCGGTGAAATGGAGGCAAGTTCTACTATTTTTTCTGAAATCTTGTTGATATCCATACAGCCGATCATATCTACAAGTTCCAGCTGATCAGAAAAACGGTTTACCTCTTCGGCGGTTGTATTCGGCAATACCGGGCGCATCCCCGGAGAATCAATAATTTCCCCTTTCTCGTTAATGCCATTTTTAAAAAGTGCCTTAAACGTTGCGCCGGGCAAATGCATGGGCGACTCATTGCCAACCATCAGCAAAAACCGAATATTTGGATTGGCAATACTATTTTTTATGACTTTTTCAATGCCAATATTTTCAGTCTCCACCTTGCCCACAATACACATCTGGTCAGGAGCAGCCATGCTGATCTCTGCGGCAAGCTTAACACTGCCCAGGGTAGTAACTGCCACCGGGGCCTTTAAATTTTTTACAAAATATTTCCCGGGCACATGCGGCCATTGCCGGTTTTTTTCTTTGCTGGTAGCAAATGTTCGGGTTAGCCAAAATCCAAAGTTCTCTAATTTCGCCGCCATCTAAAACCTTCTCCATTTTCTATTACAGCCTGCTTTCAAAGCCATATCAGAAATATTTTTATTCTAACGTACGTCTGTTGCCGCATCTTTTCCTAAAAGAGCTTATGGTGGCCCCTCCAGACCTGTTCCGCTTTCAAGATAGGTGATTTACGAAGGGCTGACAAAAAGCAATAATTTGTACTTTTTATACAGTGCCTTTCTGCTTTAGGCAAGCACCAAGTCGCTTTAATGTGTATGCAGAATCGCTCTCATTCTAACAGTACAGCATGTGACAATTTGACCTTCTCACAAACGCTGAAACAATTACAAAATACTCTGGTAGAAATAAAATAAACAAAAATAAAAGAGAGGTTCAATCCGCTGCCTGTTCTTGTCCCGTTGGCGCACGATGCATGTATCGCAGGAGCCCCCGGAGTTTTAGCCGGATTACACTTAAAGAAAAAGGCAGAGCCGATGGCCCTGCCTTTTTCTGTTTTTCCGTTATATTTTATTTCTTCTTATTAATTATCTATTTTTGCTGCCTTCTTTGCTGCCTTCGCGGCTGCTTTCGCTGCCTTCTTTGCTGCCTTCTCGGCGTTCTTATCGTATAGCTCAACCTCACCGTAACAATCACCAATGCGTATCCAGTAGAAACCCGGCTCAAGATCTCTTGTTGCCCTCACTACCAGCCTCATCGTATTTCTTTTACTTTTAATCTCGTAATCCCACGGCAAAAAAGAATTCTCCGTCAACGAAAAAGAAGGTGTTTCTAGTTGAACGGGTTCGCCATTGGCATCAAAATTTTCATTGCCTTTTATTTTTATCAATTTATATACAACATCCGGGTTCTTTCCTTTATTTATATTAATACGGTGCGGCTTGATAGTCAAATCACAATCTCCGCCCTGTACGCACGTATTATCTAGACAGAAGTCTCCCTCTTCACAGTTTGCGTCTATAAGACACTCTACACAGGTATTGGAACTGTTATCACAAATTAATCCCGCATCGCAGTCTGCGTTGACCTCACACTCGACTTCCTGGCATATCTCGTCAATGCACAACTCGCCGGGGCTACACTGCAGATCATTTGTACATGCCTGCGCAGCAGACGGAACGCATATATCATTAATGCACGCTCCGTCGGGACCACAATCAAGGTCATTTGTACATGGATCCCCAACCGACGGTACACATATATCAGCTACGCACGATCCACCGAGAGTACAATCAAGATCATTAGAACATGGCTCCCCGGCAGACGGAATGCAGATGTTGGTAATACAATCTTCGCCAGAAGCGCAATCAGAGCTACCTAAACATGCCTCCCCGGCCGACGGAACGGAAACATCTATATTCGATGCAGCCTGTGCAGTAAACGCACACAGCAGGAATGATATAGCGATTAACCCCCCTGTTAATTTTCTCATACTTTTTCCTCCATCATACAAAGCATAATTGCCAGTTACATATTGTCGGCGTTTAGACAGCTAAGCTTGCTCTTCATGTAGCCTAAAATTCACCGTCCCAAGCACCTTCTTCTATAATGTATACTAAGCTATACCCCCCAAATAATTTGAATGCAAGGAAAAAATCTCGCTTTAAAATTTTTTGGCAGGCAGTCTCAAACAAGATTTCAAAACCATTTTTAGCATAAAAGACACAAATAATAAAATTTATTACTAAAATGAATTAATTTCTGTCAAAGTATTGGCCTTCACTGCGGAAAGCACTATATAGTGCTTTCCAGGCCCAACGCATATTAAATCCGTGAATTTAATTTTTTTGGCTCTGTGCTGCCATTCGTTTCGGAGCTCCCGTTGCCGCATCAAAACATCATACATGCCTGTGATGCAGAACACTTTGTCCAAGACTACAGCGGGCGGCCCTTTCGGAAGTCACGCATATCATCCGTCCCCGTCTCAAGTATAATCGATGCCTTGATAATCCCACTGTTTTGATTTTTATCATATTCGTGGTAATACAAGACAACAAAAATAGCCGAAGTGAACCAGGCGCTTCAAGCAAAAGGCCGCGGCCCTAATCAACAATACACCATTTGGGGGAAATCTATGTCACGGCACAATGGATGGACCGGCACAATACTGCATGTTGATCTCAGCTCAAAAAAAATACACCGACAGCCAAGCATGGAGATGGCCTCAGAATTCATCGGCGGCAGGTTCATGGCCTCGCGGCTGTATTGGGATATGGTGAGTCCTCAAACCGGCGCACTTGACCCCGGTAATGTACTCATGTTCATGCCCGGCCCGCTAACAGGCTCGGGTGCTTTGGCCTGCTCACGCTGGGTCATGGCAGCAAAATCGCCCTATCTGTATCCTGAACAATTCGGCTTTGGCAATGCCGGCGGGTTTTTCGGCGCCGCGATCAAACAGGCCGGCTTTGACGGTATCATCACCACAGGCCGCGCTGAAAAGCTTTCCTACATCCTGATTGAAAACGGCGCGATACAGTTAAAGGATGCCAGCGGTCTGCAGGGCCTCAAAATCGATGAAACCATGAACCGACTGCACGAGGCACATGACAGGCAGGCGCGTCTTGTCTGTATCGGCCCGGCAGGTGAAAGCCGGGTACGCTTTGCAACCGCCGGCACGGATCAAGGCGGCAACCTATCCAATGGCATGGGCGCTGTTATGGGCTCAAAAAATCTCAAAGCCGTTGTCATTAAAACCAGTGGCCGGGTGACTGTGGCCGACCCCGCAGGGCTGCAGGCTCTCAATAAAAAAATCCGCCGACTGCGCAAAGGCCAGAATGAAATTCTCTATACCAGTGAACCCATGCTCCAGGGAATCGAGCGAGGTAAAAATATGCCCTGCCATGCCTGCCCCGCGGGCTGCACGCGGGCACAGTTCAAGCATGTGTCCGGTATGGAACAGACCCTGCAGATGTGCGCTTCCTCGCATTGCTACAATGTCTGGGACAAGAAGTACTACGGCGAACCCTCGGAAAACGCCTTTATGGCAACAGCGCTGTGCAATACCTACGGTCTATGTACGGGAGAAATGACAAACCTTATCTGGTTTCTGGAAAAAAGCCATGAAATGGGCCTGCTAAACGATGAGACTGCAGGACTGCCGCTTTCAAAAATCGGCAGTCTGGAATTTATACAAAATTTTATGGATAGCGTAACCAGCAGAAACGGCCTTGGCGACGAACTTGCCCAGGGCACACGCCGCCTCTCCATCGCCCGAGGACCAGAGTCTGAAAAAATGGCCCTGCGGCGCATCACGCGCCACGGCTATCATGATGATGCTTACGGCCCGCGCCTGTTCCTCACAAATGCCCTGTTCTACGCCACAGAGGCCCGCAACCCGATTATCCAGCTGCATGAGTACAGTTTCACAGTGTTAAAATGGATATTCTGGTTCGGCACGGCGGGCATGATGTCTTCCATGACTACGCAGCGCCTGAAAAAAATTGCCGAGCGCAACTGGGGCAGCGAGGCAGCCGCTGATTTCACGACCTATGACGGTAAGGCCCGCGCCGCGTTTATTATTCAAAATGGCAGCCATGCAAAAGAGGCAATGGTAGCGTGCGACCGCTTTTATCCGTTTTTGGATGATGACCAAAGCGAGGACGGTATGGGCGATCCCGCAATCGTGCCAAAACTTTTTACTGCTGTTACGGGGGAGTCCATGACCGAAAAAGACTATTATGCAATGGGCGAGCGGGCCGCGAACCTGCAACGGGCCATTGCCATGCGTGAAGGCTGGCAGGGTAGATGCGATGATGTGATCAATGAATTTCACTTTACCGAACCCGTCGAAACCGAAGAGGGCCTCATCGGTGTATTTAATCCGGATCTGGAATTTCCAGGCCCTGGCGAGGAGATTGTCACGCGCAAGGGCTGTGTGCTTGACCGGCAAGGCTTTGAGCGAATGAAAGATGAATACTACGAACTGCGCGGGTGGGATTCTGCGAGCGGCCTGCAAAGCAAAAACACGCTTGAGCGCCTGAACCTTTCCTTTCTTGTGCCTGAGCTTGAAGCCATAAAGAAAATACGTTAACAATCCTTACGCAATATTCTCAAGCAGAAAGAGGCGGGGCCGAATACGGCTCCGCCTCTTGTGCTCGTACATTTATTACACTCGCTCGGCTAAAGAATTTTAATCTCCTCAAGCCAATCGCCATAGGCAATCACTACCCGGCCTTAAAAAATGAAATCAAACAATAAATTGTTTTATACATATCTCCTCAAGGCTCCGGCTTCGCCACACAAATCAAACATTTGTGTATCTGGCCCGTAAATAAGCACCAATGGCAATCACCTCGGCATGCCAAAGAGCCTTTGTAACATTTTATTGCCTATAGTGAGTATCTCTGGCCGGTTCCGGCCATGAAGGATGGTTATATTTCTGACGCGTCAACTCGGAGAGACTCTGCCCCATTTTGTTGAATTGGAAAGCAGTCCAGCATACGCCTGCTCCATCAGCTGTTCTTGCCCCGCCGGATCCATAAACAGCAGACAACTACCCACACGCTGCATCATAAAACCGTCTTCCTGTCTTTGCACCCAGGCAAGTTTTGTGATGGCGCTCACCGGTGTTTTTTGAGCGGGAATCTTGATTTCCAGCAACATGAGTTGGCCTCTTTTTATTTTAACAGGAGTATCAAACTCAAGACCCAGCCCCTGACTGCTTATATCCACAATCCGGCAACGTGCGGACTTTTCTCCGACATTGTAATGGCACTCCGCCTGAAACGATAATGGGAATCGCAGGAACTTGCGGTACTCTTCGCGACGCTTTTCGACAAAACCCTGAAGGCTTCCGGCGTCCATTTTCTGTACCAACGGTTAGAGGATTACTGAGTGCATGCCCAAGGGCATGGTAATTTTTTAACCGTGTTCCTTGAAAAGCAACAGCTTTGGAAGGTTTAGCCCGTTTTGTATTCTATATCCATACAGTATAGGCAAGGAAGAAATGGGTGTCAATACATAAGTCACAGAAATTTACGAAATGAACTCCCTGCGATATATGCGAATCATGGCCAACATCAGAGCAACGATAACAGGCCCGACGATAAAACCGACGGCACCCAACCAGAGGCTGCCGCCAATGATGGCAAGGGCCAGCAGCACCGGATGCACGTTAACCTTGCCGCGCATTACCATGGGCTTTATAACATTATCAGCCATTGAGACCAGTGTCAGTCCCCAGATAAACAGAAAGATGCCGCTGCCTATGCTGCCGCCTATAATAAGGGCAACGGATGCAGGCAAGTACATGGCCAGGGCGCCGATCACCGGTATGAGGGTTACACCGATGGTGACAACACCCCAGACAAAAGCATTGTCAATACCCGCTATCCAGTAGCCAATACCGATCAGTATGCCTTGGACAACGGCGGTTGCGATCATGCCAGCAAATGTGCCCGTAATAACGCCGGAGACTTCTTTTGTCAGGATCTGCTTATGCTCCGGCTCAAGCGGCAACAAGCTCAACAGCACCTGCTGCAGCCGATCTCCTTCTGCGAAAAACATAAACAGAAACAACACCACCAGCAGAAAACCAATAAAAATAGCAGTCGTTGCGGTGAAAACCTTCGGAGAATACTCATAGGCAATTTTGCCTGCAGCGGACAGGAATTCAAGCAATGTTTCGCGAATATTGAATTCAGCGGGAACGAACTGGGGAAAAGCAACAATTTTGCTCTGCAGCCACAAATTGGCCTGATCAATCGCCTGGGCAAGCGCGCCGCTTTCAAGGTGGGAAACAACAGCTTTAACTGCGCCGGCAGCATTCATTGCGGCAAATGAAATAATCGTGCTCAGGGGCCCCAGTATGCACAACAACACCAACAAAGTAGCCAAACCCGCCGCAACATAACGCCTGCCCCGGCACAACCGAATGCACAGCCGGTTAACGGGCCAGCAAATAACCGCTATGATGAGCGCCACCAAAGCCGACACGAGAAACGGCTGCACAATAGCGATAAAAGCTGCCATCAACAACAGAAGCAGCACCAGAAAACTTATTTTTGATGCCCGGGATGTATCCATGAACTTCCATATACCAGATGTAAATACCGCTGTCCATGAAGAATATGCATGTGCCGACCATGCCGCTCTTACCCCAAAAGGCGGGTTGCCGGAGTAGTCCTATAACAACTGCCAAAAGCCGGTCAGGATCGCCCAGACCCCTGCTTGAATTGCGCCACAGATGCCTGCGGGTCATGGATTGATCCACCGGACGCTGCTTCACGTGCAGTCAAAACAGGAGATTTTGGCCTTTTACGTCGCTTGATCCGTTCACGCACGACCAGGGCTGCGATCACCAGCACAATCACCAGAAGAAGCCAGTTCTTGTAGGGTTTTATGATTTCATGCGCGTAGGGCCCGAATCGAAACCCGACCCAGACGGAAACGGGACACGTCAGCAGGGTTCTTATGCTATCCCAAAAAAGGAAATGGGAAAATTTCACTCCCATCGTTGAACTGAGGAAAAACGTGGTCGCCCGAATTCCAGCAAAAAAACCCGCACAAAAAATAGTCTTGGAGCCGTGACGAGAAAAAAACGTCCGACCGCGGACCAGACGTTCGGGCGTGAACAGAAGCCGAAAAGGCCACACAGACAAAAGCCTTTCTCCATGGCGGCGGGCCAGCAGAAAAAGAAGGATATCGCCAAGCAAAACACCAAAAACAGCAAAAAGCATCATCAGGCCAAGCGATCCCCCCGTCGAATCAGTTAAATACCCACCGAGCAGAAAGGAAAGCTCCTCGGGAATTGGCAATCCAACCCCGGAGAGAAACAATGCAACAAATATTAAGCAATAAGCTCCCTGTTCCATCCAGAGAGGGAGGTTTTCAAACCATTCCATAAGACTCACATGCTCCGCTACCGTTTGATCGAGGCCCATCGTGTAACGCAGGAAAGTATAGGCGGGGGGCGGAATCCTGTCAATAAAAACAAATATCTCCACAAAGGCCTAATCCCATTGACAGATTGGTGTTTTTTTTTTACCATAACAGTTGTTTTTCGAAAAATCCTACAGGGAATAAAGACCATGGAATTGTTAACACTTGCAGCCTACCTTGACGAGGTGCTTGACTGCGCCTCATTTCACGACTCCTCAGCCAATGGCATACAGGTTGAAAACCGAACAACCATTAAAAAGGTTGCGCTGGCGGTTGATGCCTGCCTGGAAGCAATTGAAAAAGCAGCCGCTCAAAACTGTAACCTGCTGATTGTTCATCACGGACTTTTCTGGGGCGCACAACAACTAATGATTGACCCGCACTACAGCCGAATAAGGGCTCTTGTACAAGCGGATATGGCATTGTATGCCGCGCACCTCCCGCTTGACGCACACCCGCAACTTGGCCAAAACGCCCAGATTGCCCAGGCGCTTGCCCTTGAACGGACAGAGCCGTTTGCGGTCTATCATGGTAAAGCAATCGGCGTGCGCGGGAGTCTGGCTTCAGCTGTCTCCCGAGATGAAATAGCGGGAGTTCTAACCAAAAAAATCGGACCAAAGCAGGCCTTTTTTACGTTCGGACCAGAAAACATTCAAACCGTCGCCATTGTCGCCGGGTCAGCCACCGAGCCGGATTTGTTCCGCGAACTGAGAGATCAGGGCATTGACCTGTTTATTACCGGTGAACCCAAACACGGGGCCATGTACATGGCGCGCGAACTTAGACTGAATATTTTTTACGGCGGTCACTATCAAACTGAAACCTTCGCCATGAAGGCCCTGGCCGCGCAGCTGCGGGAAACGCTCAACCTACCGGCTGAATTTATTGATACGCCCTGCATGCTATGATATATATGCCCACATGCACGGAGGGTCGATACACTGGCGATACCCGCTTTAGGAGAATTCTGCTTATAAAAAGCATACAAAGCGGCACTGCCCGGATCACGCCAGGACTGTGCACGCTCAAAATTTAATTTTAATTCCGAAAAAAAGAACCCGAAGGAGGATGAAATGAAATTTGAACAAACCCTACTGAATTTTTTAATGCGACATCAGGAAAAATACAACCGCACTTTTCACTTTTTGGTTTTAATGGATGCTATTGTCTCCGCTGCCAAACGAATTGAACTGTACTACCGCACCGGAGCCCTGCAGGGCAACTTGGGCATGGCCGGCAGCACCAATGTTCAGGGTGAAGAAGTGATGAAAATGGATGACATCGCCCATGAAATCGTGCTGCACTATCTAAAATCAACCGAACGGGTCATTCAGGTTGTAAGCGAAGAAGCGGAAAAAATTATCGACCTCAACAAGAATGGCGGCCGCTATTATGTATATTTCGACCCGCTTGACGGATCTTCGAACGTAGCACACGGGCTGCCGGTCGGCTTTATGTTCGGCATCGCCAAAAAAAATCTGGATATCAATATACAGGGACCGGAGGATTATCATTTGCGCGCCGGGAATGAATACATTGCCGCCGGAATGTTTGTCATTCCAACCGGTATGTTTACCCTGGCCCTGCGAGACGCCGGCTGCTGGCGCTTTCACATGGATGAAACCAGCTCCTTTGTTAAGCCCATGAAAATGGAACTACCAACGGCAGAGAAAAAATGGGAACTTTCGTTTAATGCCGGTAATACCGAAACATTCAGCGAGACGATGCAAAAATGGATCGCGAAAAACCAATCAAAACATGTTTTCAGGTACCTGGGCGCACTGGCAGGTGATTTCCACCGCCTGCTGGCCAATGGAGGCATGTTTATGTATCCAGCAATTGTTAACCACCCAGACCCGAAAAAAAACAGACCCCTGGGCAAACTACGACTTCTGTATGAAGCCAACGTTGTCGCCTTCATGTGCCGCGAGGCCGGCGGAGACGCGATTGATGAAAATGGAACACCAATTCTGGACATACCGCCCACAACCCATCATCAACGCACCGCTTTGTATGTAGGCTCAAAAAAGATGATCAAAAACGTACAAGCGGTGCTAAAAGCCTAAACGTTGCAACCTGTTTGCATTATGTTCGCCATACCGGCCCTGAGATTTTTCTCCGGGCCGATATTTTTATGTCTAACAACAACACATATTGGAGTTTGCGACGGGGGAATCAAGGCAGGCTGCAGGCACCGGAGAAATCAATCCTGATACGCATACACAACAATACCACCAACAACAGTATATACAGCCCGACCGGTAAAGGTGTGCCCTAAAAAAGGAGTATTACAGCTGAGTGACTGTAGCTGAGTGCGATCCAGGGTCCATAAAAGCCCGAGATCAATAATGGTAAAATCCGCAACAGCGCCGACCCTCAGACCAGCGCACGCGCAGCCTAAAATCGCAGCCGGATTTCGGGTGAATTTTTCAATCACCTGCGTCAGACTCAAGACACCCTCGCGCACAAGCGCAAGTGTAAGCGGCAGCATGGTTTCAAGTCCAATAATGCCAAAGGCGGCATGATCAAACTCAACATCTTTTTCAAGGGATGAGTGCGGCGCATGGTCACTGGCGATAACGTCAATAGTTCCATCCGCCAGAGCCTCCTTAATGACGGCTATATCTGCAGCACTTCTCAGCGGAGGATTCATTTTAGTGTTTGTATCAAAGCCGCGCACAGCTTCATCGGTCAACGTAAAGTAGTGCGGCGCGGTTTCTGCCGTAACCCTGACACCACGAGCCTTGGCATCACGGATAATACGCACCGATCCGGCCGTGCTGACATGCTGAATATGAACAGGGTGGCCGACCCACTCCGCCAGTGCAATGTCGCGCTGTACAAAAAGCTCTTCCGCAACCGGCGTGATAGCACCCAGGCCCAGCAAAGCCGATACCGTACCCTCATGCATGACACCGCCGCCCGACAGGCTGCTGTCCTCACAGTGGCACAAAACCGGAAGATCAAAACTTCGCGCATATTCAAGAGCATGCCGCATAACCTGCGGGTCGGCAATACCGCGACCGTCATCGGAGAGCGCAACCGCCCTGGCTGCTTTTAAATCTCCCATTTCGGTTAAGGCCTTACCCTGCAGCCCCACGGTTAATGCAGCAACCGGCAACACATGCACGCAAGCTTCACGGGCTTTTTCAAGAATATAACGGGTTGTAGAGGCGTTGTCGTTAACCGGCCGGGTATTGGCCATACAGGCAACGGAAGTAAAACCGCCGGCAGCAGCTGCTCGCGCTCCGCTCTCGATAGTTTCCTTATACTCTTGACCGGGCTCACGCAAATGAGTATGCATGTCGATCAGGCCAGGGGTCACCAGCAGCCCTGTTGCATCAATCTCCCTGCACTCGCCCTGCTGAACGGCAAGATCCCGGCCGAGCTCCTTGATACAGCCATCCACAACCAATATATCCAGCGTGTCATCAAGTCCCTCTGTCGGATCAAAAACCCGCGCGTTGCGTATCAGAAGAGCCATACCGTTTACTTTCCCGTAAAAAGATACATCAAGGCCATACGTATGGCCACGCCATTGGTTACCTGGTCAAGAATAATACTGTCAGGCAACGCCATTATATCCGGAGAAATTTCCACCCCGCGATTGACCGGACCGGGATGCATAATCAAAACATCATCCCGGGCATGCTGCAACACCGAGCGGTTCAGGCCAAAAAACCGGGCATATTCACGTTCGCCTGGAAAGCGAGTTCCCTGCTGACGTTCCTTTTGAATACGCAGCATCATAATCACATCCACATCTCGCACCGCATCCACAAGCCGGGGCACGTATTCAACACCGAACAGCTCCATGTTGTGAGGCATCATGGTGCGGGGACCGCACACACGAACATTAGCGCCCATTTTTTTCAACAGCAAAATATTGGAACGCGCAACCCGACTATGCAGAATATCGCCTACAATCAAAACGGTAAGCCCGCTGAGTTTTTCCAGGCGCTCCCGGAGAGTAAAGGCGTCAAGCAGGGCCTGTGTCGGATGTTCGTGCGCTCCATCGCCAGCGTTGATTACCGGAGTTGGCAACACATCAGCAAGCCGCTTAGGCGCACCGGCACAGGCGTGGCGCACAATCAATAAATCCGGATTCATAGCCTGCAAATTCCGGCCGGTATCCTCCAACGTTTCACCCTTAACCACACTACTGCTGGAAGCTGAAATATTAACGACATCCGCGCTCAGCCGCTTGCCGGCAATCTCAAATGAGGTGCGCGTGCGCGTGCTGGGTTCGTAGAAAAGACTAATAATGGTTTTACCGCGCAAAGTCGGTACTTTTTTTATCTCGCGCGCGGATACTTCCTTCATTGAAACCGCAGTATCAAGAATCAGAGTGATTTCCTGCGCGGTAAGGTGCTCAATGCCCAGAAGGTCCTTATGATTCAGCTCCATCAATTTCGCCTCGGGTGATAATTACCTGATCAACTCCATCATCCTCCTCAAGCATGACTTCAACACTCTCATCCCGGGAGGTGGAAACGATGTTCCCAACATAATTAGGCTGAATGGGCAACTCGCGATGTCCGCGATCCAGCAACGCCAGCAGCTGGATCATCTGCGGCCGTCCCATATCGATTATACCGGCAAGCGCTGCCCGTATGGTGCGCCCGGTAAAAAGCACATCATCGCAGAGCAAAATTCTGGCACCGGCTACTGAAAACGGTATTTCGGTTTTTTTGACGATGGGTTGGGAGGCAACCTCAGACAAATCATCGCGGTAAAGGTTAATGTCAAGCGCCCCGACCTCAATAGTGACACCCTCAAACTCCTGTAACTGCCGGGCTATCCGATTGGCAATGGTGACCCCGCGGCGGCGGATGCCGATCAGGTAAAAATTATCGCCGCCCCGGTTACGCTCCCAGATTTCATGCGTCATGCGTTTCAGGGTTCGGTCGATAGCCTGCTTGTCCATAATGATTATTTGTTCCATGGCTTTCCCTACAAAAAAAGCCTTCATCACGACGGGATGAAGGCTTTGTATATGTATATAATATTGTCTCGCAAAATAATCATTTCAAAAAACGCTGCTATCGATTCACGTTTCACAGAATTTAGCAGTTAATAGCACAGCCTGACCAGCCGGGTCAAGAAAAAAACTACCAGCATCCACAAGCATTGTTGCGCAGGGGTGTTTGGGCTTGACAGGTGCCGCGGGCATCTCCTATACTGCCGGGTATCCGAGCAGTCTCAAGCGTGAGCGACAACCCGACCGGGAGCACGCGCTCCCGGCGCAAAACCGCTCCGTAAAACACCGACTTTTTTGCCTGAACAGATACATATGAATATTGTCTTTATCGGATTTGCCTCGTGCGGAAAAAGCGCCACAGCCCTGGAGGTTGCCCAGCGGCTTACACTCCGGTTTATCGACATAGATCGTGAAATCGAATCCGGCTATGAGCGCACTCACTCACGTGCAGTTCACTATCGGGAAATCATTCAGCAGGAGGGCATGCCCTTTTTTTTCGACATGGAACACGCGATTCTGTCGAATCTGACACAGGTGAGCGACTGTGCTATTGCGCCCGGCGGTGGGGCCCCTATACACATTCAAAACCGCGAACTGTTAAAAAAGCTGGGGATTATTGTCTACCTGCGCACCGACCCGGCAGTTTTGTTTGAGCGCATGCAGACCAAGGGTCTTCCGCTGTTTCTCCGGGAAGATCCCAGCATCGAAAACCTGGAACGCCTGTGGAACGAGCGGCATGCTGTCTATACGCAACTAGCCGATCACACAATCGATAATACGCATTACAACATTACCACAACAGCTGACTGCGTCTTGGCTGCACTACGCGAAAGCGGTTTTTCAGCCCCGGGGCAGGACAGAACCTGAACGGGAAGGACTTGTATGTCCAGTACATTCGGCACCCTGTTTAAACTGACGACCTTCGGTGAATCACATTCCCCGGCACTCGGCGGCTGCGTTGATGGCTGCCTGCCCGGCCTGACGTTGAGCGAAGCAGATATCCAGCCACAGTTGGACCGTCGCCGACCCGGCCAAAACGCTCTTGCGACCGCCCGCACAGAGGCCGATCAGGTAGAAATTCTTTCCGGCCTGGAACAGGGCACCACCCTAGGCACGCCCATCGGCTTTATCATCCGAAACAAAGATCAGCGCCCAGGCGATTATGCCGCCATGCAAACCATTCCCCGGCCATCACATGCCGATTATACCTATGAACAAAAATACGGCCTACGCTCATCCAGCGGCGGGGGACGATCCTCGGCCCGGGAAACTGCCGCACGGGTGTGCGCCGGAGCAATAGCCGAAAAAATGCTGCGAGACCGTGCCGACATTGAAATCGTCGCCTGGGTAAGTTCAGCCGGTGAGATTGACGCTGCCAAAGTTAATCCGGAAGAAATTTCACGCGCTGCTGTCGATAAGAATCCATGCCGCTGTCCACATGCAGAGAATGCCCACGCCATTGAAACCCTGATCGCGAAGGCACAATCTGAGAAAGATTCCCTTGGCGGTATTGTTACGTGCGTATGCCGCAATGTACCGACCGGGCTGGGAGAGCCAATATTTGATAAACTGGAAGCCCTGCTGGCGCAGGCCATGCTTTCAATTCCGGCTGCAAAGGGTTTTGAGCTGGGATCCGGTTTTGCCGGAACACGCATGCGGGGATCAAAGCACAACGATCTATTTGTAAAAAAAGAAAACAGCCTTGGCACGCTCACTAATTACAGCGGCGGCGTACAGGGCGGCATTACAAACGGCGAGCCGATTATTTTCAGGGTGGCTTTCAAACCGGTTGCCACTATTAGACAGGATCAGGCAACCGTTGACTTTGACGGCAACCCGGTGACTCTGGCAGCCAAAGGCCGCCATGATCCCTGCGTGGTGCCGCGGGCCGTACCCGTAGTTGAGGCCATGGCAGCACTGGTTCTAGCCGACTGTTATCTGCGCCAGCAGCAGCGGCGCTGATCTACCTTAGCACCCAAAGCCCAAAACCACAGTCCGGGCAAAAAAACCTATCCTTAAAATTCGCAAATTAAGAGTGCGGGACTACATGTCGTATGCGCACAGCCATACAAAACAAGGCACTCCACAGGTTATGTGAAAAAGTTGTAGAAAAGGGCGTGCAAAACTGCTCCCGGGCCTGTAAAACAAGACACATGACCACATTGCTGCAATATTGAGCAGTTTTAAAAACCATTGAAAAATCAATATGTTGTTTTTGTGTTCAACCAATTAACGCAAACCGGAAATCCGCCGTATTAAAAAACAATGATTTTTCAACAGGATAAAAGCGCCTATGGTTTTTTGCTATTGATTCATACCTGTAATTTAATTATAGTGAAACCATAGCGGGGTAAAGAAACTCCTGTTTTTAATCAATACTGCCGGGTAGACGCTTAATTTTTTTGCCTCATCCCGGCCTGAAAGGTATGAACACATGAACAAAGAACTGTTGCAGCAGATAGCCGACGTATTTGGAACCGAACCCCTGGGCGGTAAAGATTTGTATGCCAAGGTGCTGGTTCATCCTGATGACAGCATTGCCGTATATTTTCTGAACGCGGCCTTGATTAGTGAACAGCTGCAGCAAAGCGGCTATGCCTGGCAAGAACATTTGCATGCCTGGGTTAAGCATGTCAGCACCCTTGAACAGGCCCAGCAAGAAACAGCCGGCTACCGGGTAACCGCGGCAGCCTTTGGATTATGATGAACCCGAACGCCTCCGGGGACCTTCCCGCGATCCTGCTTGCAGCGGTAACCGTGCCACCACACACCGCAGCCCAAACGGCTGAGTCCCTATCTGAACTGGCAGACCTGGCAGATACCCTGGGCTTTACAATTGTCGAGCAGGCAGTACAAACCCGCAGCGCGCCCGATCCGGGCACCTATATTGGCGGCGGCAAGCTCGAAGGTATGCGCCAGCTTGTGCAGCAGCACGACATTGAGTTGGTGATTTTTGACCACGATCTTTCCCCCAAGCAAAGTCAGAACATTGAGCGCCTGCTTGGCTGCATGATCTGGGATCGAACCCAACTGATTCTTGAAATTTTTGCCCGGCATGCCCGTACTGCTGAAGCACGGATACAGGTAGAGCTTGCCCGCATGCAGTATATGCTTCCGCGCCTGGTGGGCCTGTGGGCGCATTTGGACCGCGAACGCGGCGGTATCGGCACTTCGCGTGGCATGGGAGAAAAACAAATCCAAATCGACCGCCGCATGGTACGCGCCCGAATTACGCACCTGAAAAAAAAATTAGAGCGCATTGAGACTGAACGTCGCACTCAGCGCAAACAGCGATCAAAATGTTTTCAGGTCGCACTTGTCGGGTATACCAATGCAGGCAAATCAACACTGATGAACTGTTTGACCAACGGCAGCGTCCACGTTGCCGACAAGCTGTTCGCCACGCTTGATTCAACCACGCGCATGCTGGACAGCAAATTTAAGCCCGCTATTTTACTCACCGATACGGTCGGGTTTATTAAAAACCTGCCACACTCTTTAGTAGCTTCATTCCGCTCTACCCTTGAAAATGTCTGCGAGGCCAATCTGCTGCTGCACGTAGTTGATGTGTCTCATCCGGAATATGGAACCCATATTCAGACTACCGCCCGGGTTTTAGACGAAATCGAAGCTGAAACCATTCCGCGCCTGATTATCTTCAACAAAATAGACTTAAACGGTCTTGATGACTTTGACAAACTCCTACTCGAAAAAAAGTATCCGGGCTGCGTATTTGTTTCCGCGCTTGCAGAAAGCACCCGGCACATTCTGGTTGAAAAAATCAAAATACACGTGCGTGATTGTTGCATTTCACGTACAGTCAGGCTCCCGTACAGCAACTGTGAAGCTCTGGCCGATTTTTACGCCTACAGTATTGTAGATACTATTGATTACCGTGACGACGGCATCTATATTGACTGCACCATTAGCCCGGTTATGCAGCGTCATTTTAAAGGATACCTGCCGAACCTGCGAGAAAAAACGCACAATGCTCAAGCACGATAATTCAAGCGAACAGCCTATTCTCGTGCCCACCGAGCGACTGAGTCCGGATGCGCTCAGCGGGCTTATTGAAGAATTTGTAACCCGCAGCGGCACTGACTACGGACAACGCGAAGCCTCGCTAGCTGAAAAATGCGCAGCAATTCGGAAACAACTCATAAACGGACGGGCGGTAATTATCTGTAACCCGTCCTCGCAAACCTGTAACATCGTCCTGTCCGAAGACGTGCAACAGTCTGACACATACCGGCAGGAGAAAGGAACCCCATGAACACGCTAACCACAAAACAAAAAAAATACCTGCGCGGACGGGCCCATAACCTGAAACCGATTGTATATATCGGCCAGCAGGGGATGAGCGACGCTGTTTTAAAGGACGCTAACCGGGCCCTTGACGACCACGAACTGATCAAAATACGCTTTATTGACTATAAAGATGAAAAAAAGGATCTGGCCGAAAAAATTGCCGCGCACACCGAGGCGGAGCTAGTGGAAATTAAGGGGCATCTGGCCTGCTTTTACCGTCCCTCGCCAAAAGAAAACAAACAGCAGATAGCGCTACCGGAGTAGGACTGAAAAGATACGTCGGGCGGAGAAAAGTGTTTATTTTTTGCTGCCTGCTGTACGCGGGAACCATTGTTTTTTTAGGCCGACAGCTTGAAGTCTGGTATACTTGAACCCGAGACAAGAAACATGCATATGGAGAACAACATGGAAACCTGCCCGTGCGGAACAACCAAGCCCTATAGCCAGTGTTGCGAGCCCCTGATCCGGGGAGAACAACAGGCCCTGACGTCCGAAGCCCTGATGCGCGCCCGCTATAGCGCCTATGTTAAAACTGAAGTTGATTTTATTATTACGACAACGCATCCCGAAAAGCGAGAAGAACTGCTGGCCGAGGGCATCCGACGCTGGTCAGAGAGCTCAATCTGGCATGGCCTGGAGATTGTCGCCACTGACGGCGGGGAAACAAATGATCAAACCGGAACTGTTGAATTTATTGCCCACTATACTGAAAAAAATACGAAAAAAAAACATCATGAAAATGCACAGTTTGACCGGGTTGATGGAACCTGGTTTTTTTCCGATGGCGTGCCGGTAACGCCCAAACAGTTCGTGCGGCAGCAGCCAAAAGTTGGACGCAACGATCCCTGCCCCTGCGGAAGCGGGAAAAAACATAAAAAATGCTGCGCTAATCAATAAAGGGCAGGACAGCCGGCAGACGTGCCCGAAGCGACGTTCAGTCGGTCGCTGGAGACGCAGCGCCAGGCTTACTGCTCCAACGCTGAATTTTTACAAAAGCCTCTTTGGCGGCATAATCAAAGAGTTCAATATTAATCGGTTTCACAAAATAATCGTCAAATCCGGCTTCGCGGCATTCTGTCAGGGCAAAAATCGAAACATATGCGGTCATGGCGTACATAAACGACAAGGGATAATCCCGCCGAATTTTTTCACACAACTCTACACCGCTCATATCGGGCATATGCAAATCAATAAACATGACATGAAAATAGTTTTCCTGGAGTTTATCCAGGGCGGTCTGCGCATTCTCAGCGGTTGTAACGCTATAGCCGCGCTTACTTAATGCGCTTGCAAGCAGTTTTCGGACCGGGGCAGCGTCATCAACTATCAAAATTGTTTTTTCCATGAACGAACTCCCTGACTTTTTAGCCCGGCATTCTACTGGCCGTACGCGCATATAATAAGACATTTTCGGCACAATAGTCCATAAGCATAAATTTTTTCTCCCCGGTAGAAAGACAAAAAATCGTAAGATTCTGTAAAACCAACTTTTTTAGCTCCACATGAGATTCTAACACTATTGTTTAGTACTGTTGTGTGCCTGTCCCCCCGTAGTGAAAGGAAAGCCGAATAATGAATGAAACATTTGGCATGATTATCATTAGTCTGGCATTTGCATGTTACTCCATCGGCGTATGGAGTGAGCGCTTCTCTGCCCGGCTTAAAATTTGGCACGTGGTCTTCTTCTGGTTTGGCATTATCTTCGACACCTGGGGCACCGGAATGATGTTTGAACTGGCAGGCGGGCTCACCTATGACATTCACGGCCTGACCGGACTGTTGGCTATTGCCCTGATGCTGATCCATGCCGTCTGGGCGAGCATTGTGCTGGTCAAAAAAGATGAAAGCCTAATTGCAACTTTTCACCGTTTCAGCGTAACCGTCTGGGTAATCTGGCTTATTCCCTATCTGAGTCCCGTGGTGATCATGATCCCCAAGCCGGCCTAGCTGCTATTTTTTTTCGCAGTGTTGCCCTGCTGTCCGCCCGAGGTTTTCAGGAACAAAACCCACGCCAGCAGTATGGCGGCAAAAGCAATCCAGAGGGGCAGGGTAAAATGCTGCCCAACAATGTAGCCGCCAATAAGGGGCGGTACAAACTGGGCCATGGCCATGACCGATTGATTAACACCCAATATTTCTCCCTGGTTCTCCTTTCCCGCCAATCCGCATACAAGGGCTGTCAGATTCGGATTTGACAGGCCACTAAACAGCGGTATAAAAAGTATCACCGGAAACAGAAGCCAGAACTGCTGCACCACGAGCAGGGCCGGAAACGAGACAGCCAGCAGCAGCAGCGACACAGGCAAAACCTGCCGGGAGCTGAACCTCTTTGATACAGGCCGCACCAGCAGGACCTGAGTCAGGATCGAGCAGATTCCCAAATAAGACAAGATGATCCCCAGCTGAGAGCCGCTTACGGAAAACTTCTCAACCAGATACACCTGAAAAAACTGTGTAAAAAAATTAAACCCAAAATACAGGGCCAGCACAACCATAAACATTTTCCTGTAGGCCGGAGCAGCAAAAGCCCGGACAATATTTATGGGGCCAACCAGGGGGTGAAAGGCGACCTGCCGGCGCCGCTCCTGCGGCAGGGTTTCTGAAAAAAGCCAGGCAACCTGCAAAAAATTAATACCGGTTAAAAAAGCCGCGATCCAAAACGGGGTGGCATACGAAAACCCGGCATACACTCCAGGGTCGGAAAGAAAACCGCCAAGAGCAGGCCCGATAAACAGGCTCAAGCCGAAGGCGGCGCCAAGAAGGCCGAAATTTTTCGGCCTGGTCTTTTCATCGCTCAGGTCTGCAATGGCCGACTGGGTCACGGCAAGACTGCCGGAGAAACATCCCGAAATAATGCGGCTTAAAAACACCAGCGGTAGACTACCTGCCAAAATGCCCACCGCCATAATAAGATACCCTCCACAGCTTCCGACTATAGAATACAACAGTACCTTTTTTCTGCCCCAGCGGTCTGAAAGCGCGCCCAGCAAGGGCGAGGTGAAAAACTGACACAGCGGAAAAATACCCAGCAAAAAACCCAGGATGGTGGTTCGCAGCGGCATGCTGGCACCTGCAGGCAAAATACTGCCGGCCTGCTCAAGGCACATGGGGGTAAAAATAGGGAAGGCTATGGTCAAACCGATAAAATTCATAAACGCCGTAAAAGCGATTATGGCGAGGTCCCGCCTGCCGGTCCGCGCTGTTGTCATACCGTATGATTCCTGTCATTCGTTACTGAATAAAAAATCAACAAGCCTTTAAAAAAGCCGTAAAATTGTGCCACTATAAACGCACGGCACAGCTCTGTCAACACAATTGCCCAGTCGCGCGGGTTTATCTACTGACGTGTTAAAAGACCAAAGTACCTATTCGGCTCCACGACGATTTTAACGGCCGGGCTGTCGCTGGCGACAAGCAAGACGTCAACCGCGCTGATGCTTTTCCCCAACCGCCTCTTTCTCAAATTATACAATATAATGTATTGAAAAAACTTGTTTTTTTCTTTGCGGGCAGTCCTGTCGAACACCCCCCCATTAAAATGCAGCAAAAACCCCCCAGGGAACCAGAAATGCTAATAAATCATAAAAAATACCTGTTTTTGACAGGTAATTTGCAGGTGTTTTTTAGGCATTGTTTCTTATGCCATGATCCTGTCTAATCTTAATTAATTTTATAAACTATTCTTGTATCCAACGTTCTCATGTTTTCATTTTTCTAAAACCCGGTCAATGAGACAACGGCCATGTGCTGGAAGGAAAGAAAGGAGGTACAACTCATACAGTACACACCACACAAACAAAAACACACCATTGTTAAACAAACAGGGAGGATTGTCATGAAAACATTTTCAAGGGGTATTATCCTGGCTTTTGCCGCTGTGACGCTTGTTGCTTTCGGCTTCAGCAGCGCACAGGCCGCATCATTTACACACACGTTTTCAACCGGACAGGTAAAGATCATTTATCCGAACCCGGCTCCAGCATCCTGTGAAGCGATTCTGCTCGGTGTCGGCACCGCCATGTCAGTAGAAGGCTACGACAATCTGGCCAACGCGCTTGCCGCCTACGGCTATGTTGTAGTCATAATGGATCACGCACCAGGCAACATGATAAAAACCGATGCAACCAAATTCCGCAACCTAACACTGGACGTGCAGGACAACCTGCTCGACGAGCTCGCCGGAAGCGGCTGCACATCCATTTCCCACTGGCTGGCAGGTGGACATTCAGCCGGCGGACAAGCTGCCCAAAATGCTGTTGCTGCCGATCCGTCACTGGCAGATGCCATCTTCAGCATCGACCCCTACAACTGCAACAATACCGGCAACGTAGTTGTACCGGCCATGTACTGGGGGTTTGATGTCACAACCTGTTTTGTAAACAAAGGTGACGCTGCCGAAGCAGCCTATTACGGCAGCATGAGCCAGCGGGCCTTTTACCGCGCAAAGAAGGTCTATAAATGGACCTGGTGCGGCTATTCTCCCAAATGGTTTCACTGCAGCTTTGCCGACAACCACTGCCCGGCCTGCACGAACTGTACGTACACGCCGAGCTATTTTTTCTCGGACGTGGCCAAAAGTGTAAACAAATTCATCAATGCCGCCTTTTACGATACTTGGTCAAAAAGCAATCTTGCTATCAGCTCCCGAACCCCGCTTGTTCTCTTCGTGGATGGAGACCAGCCATAATTGACAGCGGTGAGCCTGCCGGATAGTTATGGCTCACAAAAACAGCAATAAATATGAAGGCAATTCCGTTTCAATGCTATCACAGCACAAACGGAATTGCCTTTTTTTGTTATAACCTGTGAAGATACAGACAAAAAAAGGCCTCCGGGCCTGCTGCCCGGCTTAAACGTTCATATGTTGAAATTTTATTGTATTGAGGATACAATTGTTGCAAAAGCACAAACGGTGTGCCGACATACTTTTTACAAGACTGCCACTAAAAACAACCAGCCCAGAACCCCGATGCATACGCGCGCGTACCGGGCCGGTTTGCACTGTTGCACTGAGACGACACCGTTCACCCATGTCAATAAAACAAACCGCTCACACCCATCAAAAAACAAACAAGCCTGACCGGCACGATGAAGCAGCGCCAACATCGGCACTCCAGCATGCCAACGCCATGCTGGATGCTTGTTTTGACGCGGCCTTCATTACCGGAACCGACGGTGTCATCGCTGGCGCCAATACAGCTTGTTCAGACATGCTAGGGGTTCCTGCTCAGGAACTCATCGGCAAAACAGCCGATTCCATATACGTTTCTCCGGACAGCTACAAATGTACCACGGGCGAAACGTTGCTTATTAATGAAGACTATGTGCAACTGCTCAGGAACGATCATGCCCGGTTGCTAAAAACCGGCAGCTCTTCACTGGCAGAGGCATACTGCCTTACCCGGCAGGGCTGTGCGGTTCCCGTTGAACAAAACAGCGTTGTCCTGTACAACAGCCGGGGAAAACCCTCCGGCACCCTGACCGTTATACACAACCAAACCTCCGAGCACACCCTGCGATTAAACCGTGAACGCTTTAATCGCCTTTTCAAGGACTCATTCGACGGCATTATTCTCTATGACGATGCCGGAATCATTCGCATGGTAAACCCGGCTTTTGAGCGCCTGTCGGAGTATGCGGCCGAGGAGATCATCGGAATGCCTTTTGCTGATATTGTCTTCCCCAAACCCGGAGCCTATGAGTGTACCAGCGGTACAACCGTGCAGATCGACAATAAATTCGTTAAAGAAATCCAAGATGTTTTTTCATGCCTTCCTGTACACGGCACCATATCAGGCTGGCAGACATGGCTGGTGAAAAAAAACCGCGCGGCCCTTTTTATCGAGCATAGCCTCGCCACACTCTCGGGCCCCAACCACATGCCGGCCGGATATTTATGCATAACCAGGGATATCACCGAAAAAGCAACCCTGCTTGATGCCCTGCAAAAAAATGAAGCCCGCTTTCAAACATTTTTTGAATATGCACCCGATGCTATCTATATAAGCGATGTAAGCGGCATTTTTATCGACGGCAACCGAAGCGCAGAACAGATGACCGGCTACAGCCGGGATGAACTTATCGGCAGGAATTACTTCGACCTGAACCTGCTTTCACCCGAGCAGTTTCCCCGGGCCCTGGAGCTGCTTGAACGCAACATCGCCGGCAGCCCCACCGGCCCCGATGAGTTCGTCTTACAACGCAGGGACGGTAGCCTGAAAACAGTTGAAATCTGCACCTATCCGCTTTACATTGAGGGGGATCGGTGCGTGCTCGGCGTGGCCCACGATGTTACTGAGCACAAACGGGCGGAAAAAGAGCTGAACAAAGCCCGTGAAAATCTTGAGATCAAAGTTCGGGAACGCACCCAGGACCTTGAGGAGGCCAACACTGCCCTGCACGTACTGCTGAAAAGCCGCGACGAGGACAGGGACGCCCTCGAAGAATCCATGCTGCATAACCTGCACGAACTAGTGCTGCCCTGTATTGAAAAACTCAAAGCCGGAAAACTGCAGAAACAGCAGAAAGGTGTGCTTGAAATTCTCGAAACAAACCTACAGGATATAACTGCACCGATGATGCGGGCCGTAACGATGCAGCACCTGCACTTTACTCCCGCGGAAATTTCTATTGCCAACTGCATCCGCCACGGCAAGAGCAGCCAGGACATAGCCGAATTGCTGCAGCTCAGCATAAAAACCGTTCACTTTCACCGCGAAAACATTCGAAGCAAATGCGGCATAAAAAATAAAAAGGTGAACCTGAGAACCTACCTGGACTCGCTTGCATGAGCCGGGCTACACACATAATGCCAGATAAACTAAGACCGTTACGCAATCATGACTTTCAGTGACCCCCATAGCGCACAGTATTGTGAGTTCCTCTTTCAAAATCTTTGCGATGCCGCCTTTATGCTCAATGCGCAGGGAAACTTTCTAAAGGCAAACAGCGCATTTACCGCCATGCTGGGCTATGAGCCTGATGATATTCCGGCACTCAGATTTGCCGACATAGCTGCAACGCTCGGACCGGACAGCGGCGTCGAAGCGTCACTTAGAGAAAAAATTCTGCCATTTGTGCTCTACCCGCTGGTGCTTGCGGAAAAAAGACCCGCGCCATGCACCCTGATTGCAAAATCAGGCGAACGCATCCCGGTCATGCTGAAATCCATAATCGTGCGCGACAACAACAACTCGATAGTGCAGGCAATCGGCACAGCCGCACCCGAACACCGCCCGATCGTCCGCCCGGACGATTCATGCCCGAACAACCAGTTCCACCAAGCCTGGGAAACAGAGGAACTCTACCGCAACATTCTTGAAAACTCAGGGGATGCCGTTATTATTGCCGATCTTAACGGCTGGATTGCGACCACAAATAATGCCTGTATCCGCATGTTCGGCTTTAAACGGCCCGAGGAAATGCTGGGAAAATATCTACTCGAGTTTATCCCCGTGACCGGATCATATGCCAGCTCAACCGGGGAAACATTTGTAGTATCTGAGGAATACTATGCACGCCAGATTATGGAGATTGAAACCCTGTTTGAAACAGGCCTGGCAAAAACCAGGGGATATCTATTTAAAAAGGACCATACGGTTTTCCCGGTCGAGGCCACAATGTCCCTGCTCAGGGACCAGCAGGGGCAGCAACGCGGCACGATTACTATCTGTCGCGACGTGACCGACACAATAATCGCCGAGCGCACTATCGTGCATGCACGCACATTCCTTGAAAATATTTTTGAGACCATCGGCGACGGGCTGTATATAACCGATACCCTTGGAACCATCCGGATGGCCAACAGGGCCTTCTGCGACATTCTCGGCTACAGTAAACAAGAACTAATCGGCACACCGGTCCATGATCTTTTCCACCCCAGCCCGAACCCCAATGATTCCGGGCTGGCGGAAACGCTTATCGCCACGGTAGGCTGTCCCGAAAACCATGAGTCGATCTGCCGCAAAAAGGACGGCTCGCTTGTCCACGTTGAGCTGAAAGTTACCATGTTTACCGGTTCATCAGACGAAACAACAGTAGGGACACTGCGCGACATTACTGAGCGCAAACAGTTTGAAAAACAGCTACAACAAGCTCACGATAAACTGGAGCGCACGGTACAAGACCGTACGCAGGATCTGCAGGAGGCCAACACCGCGCTGAGAGTTATGCTCAACACGCGGGTTGAAGAACGGCGGAAGCTAGAAAAAAATATCTTGACCCGCGTGCACGAACTAGTCATGCCCTATATTGAAAAGCTGCGGACCGGCTCCCTCAAAGAGCGCCAGCGCACGTTTCTGGATATCATCGACGTCAACCTGCACCACATTATCGCTCCGTTTAAAAACTCAAAGAAAGCACCCAATTTGCTTTTCACCCCCATGGAAACCCAAATCGCAAACCTGGTGCAATACGGCCGCACAACCAAGGATATCGCAGAAGCGTTGTCGGTGAGCACCAAAACAGTAGCATTCCACCGTAACGCAATCCGCCGCAAACTCGGCCTTCATAATAAAAAAATAGGTCTCAGGGAATACCTTCTCTCCCGTTCTTCTTAAAAACCCCTTGTACGGCTGAGCTTCTGATCAAAAAACTCATGCCGACCAACAGAAACTAACTTTTCCTCACCGCACCACAGCCCCCCCTGCGTTTATAAAACTGCGTACAGAGATATCGTTTTTTCAGAAACATGCGCTTTTGCTTTTTTTGTGGTATAAAAATTTACTTTTGATCCTGCTTTGTGAAAGTGTAGTTACGTGTTGAAAGACTGGAATGCCCCGTGCGGCTATAAGGCCGTTTTAAAGGTCAGCCTGCCGCTGGTGGCAAGCATGGCGTCAACAACGCTAATGCTGTTTACCGACCGGCTTTTCCTTGGATGGTATTCAACCGACGCCCTGGCCGCTTCTACTCCCGCCGGCCTTCTGGCCTTTACCCTAATGAGCTTTTTTCTGGGCGTAGCCGCCTACACCAATACCTTTGTAGCCCAATACACCGGTGCCGGCTCGCATGACCGCGTCGGCGCCTGCCTGTGGCAGGGCATATATTTTTCCCTGCTGGCCGGAGTGCTGCTAGCCGGGATGTCACTGCTCGGTGAGAACATCTTCCGTCTGGCCGGACATCCCCCTGAAATCCAAAGACTAGAAATAATCTATTTCCGGATATTGATGCTATTTGCAGTGTTTAATGTTCTGCATGACACGCTGGGATGCTTTTACTCAGGCCGGGGCCGAACCGTTCCGGTAATGGTCATCAGCCTGGTCGGTGCCGCAATTAATATTCCGCTTAACTACATCCTGATCAACGGCTGCCTGGGCCTGCCGGGAATGGGTATTGCCGGAGCAGCGTGGGCCACAATCGCGTCCCATGCGCTTATCCTGCTGCTCTATATTGGACTCATATTCAGGCCCCGCAACAACAATCATTTTAGTCTCTGGCACGCTCGCGCCTTTAATTTCGATATTTTCAAACGCCTGCTAAAATTCGGTATTCCGGCCGGTATGTCCTTTTTTATAGATATTTTCGCCTTTACATTTTTTCTGTTCATAATCGGACGTATCGGCACCAACGAACTTGCCGCCTCAAATATCGCATTTGCCATCAACTCACTCGGATTTCTGCCCATGATCGGATTCGGGATTGGCACGGCAACCCTGGTCGGACAGGCCATTGGCCGGGGCCGACCGGATGAGGCGGTTACCGCCACTCGCTCGGCCCTGCACATCTGCGGTATATACATGCTGTTAATGGTAACGGTCTATCTCGGCCTACCCGAAATACTCTTCCGCCTTTTCCGGCCGCAGGATATGAATCCCGGCGACTTCAACACAATTATAGCAATGGGCCGACCGATTATGAAATTTATTGCCGTGTACACCCTTTTTGATATGTTTGCCATTATCTACTGTTCAGCCATCAAGGGCGCCGGAGACACGCGCTTTGTAACCCGAGCGGTGCTCCTGTGTTCAACCTGCCTGCTGGTAATTCCGGTCTATCTTGCCGTGGATGTTTTTAAGGCGGGCCTGTACACTGCCTGGTTTTTTGCAACAATATATGTCATTGTCCTCGGCGGCACATTCTTCCTGCGCTTTCGTCAGGGCCGCTGGAAAACCATGCGCGTCATAGAACACAATCCAGTTGTGGATATAGTTGAGGCTGAATCCGGCATTTATTGATGGATGGGTCTTAAGCAAGTTTTATGCAGGATGCCATCGTGCGGGAGCCTTCAAACATTACTCAGGGGCGGTTTTTTGCTTTGCGCAACCTTACTGCCTTCGGTGTAACCTCCACCAGTTCATCATCGTTAATGTAGGCAATGCAATCCTCAAGACTCATTACCAACGGAGCAACCAGCACAACACTCTCATCTGAACCGGACGCGCGCATATTGGTCAGCTTTTTACCTTTGGCCGGATTTATTACCAAATCACCCTCGCGGCAATGGTCGCCGATAACCTGCCCCGCATATACCGGCATGCCGGGTCCGCAAAAAAGCGTACCGCGCTCCTGCAGGTTAAACAAGGCATAGGCCACTGTTGTACAGGGATCTTTCACCACCAGGGTGCCAGTGCGACGATGAACGATATCGCCGGCATAGGGCCCGTACTCCGAAAAAATATAGTTCATAATACCCATGCCTTTTGTCATGGTCATAAATTCGGAACGAAAACCAAGCAACCCGCGAGTTGGAATCGTATACACAATACGGGTCATGCCGCTGTTTTGCTGCATTTCATGCACGCGGCCTTTGCGCGCGCCCAGATTCTCAATTACAGCACCCATATACTTTTCATCAACATCAAGGGTCAATTCCTCATAAGGCTCCAAAAGCTGGTCCTCTCTGGAGCGTTTCATAATGACCTGCGGTCGGGTTATTTGAAATTCATAGCCCTCCCGGCGCATAAGCTCAATGAGGATCGAAAGATGCAGCTCACCGCGACCGGACACCTTGTAACCGGTTCGCTCCTTCAGGGGCACAACAACCAGGGCTACATCAGAAAGCATTTCTCTGCTCAGGCGTTCTTCCAGATGCCGAGAAGTTACATAGGTGCCCTCACGTCCGGCAAAGGGCGAATCATTTGGAATAAAATTCATGGAAATAGTCGGCGGATCAATTTCAATCAGCGGCAGAGGCATTGGATTATCGGGGTCGGTAAAGGTTACCCCGACGGTCACCTCCTGCAAACCGGCTACCACCACAATGTCGCCTGCGGAAGCTGATTCAACCGCAACTTTTTCATTGGAGTCGAAACGATAGAGTTTTGAAATCCGGACGGGAACCAGCTGGCCATCGCGCCGCACCACTGCTGTTTCGCGATTGATGTTGAGTGTGCCAGAAGTAATTTTGCCAATTCCAAGACGCCCCAGATAGGGAGAATAATCAATAGAACTTATCTGCAGCTGCAGCGAGGCTTCGGGATCTCCCTGGGGCGCAGGCAAATGCGTAATAATTTTGCGGCACACCGGCTCCATTGAAACATGTTCATCCTGCAAGCCGTCAAGGGCGTATCCATCCCGCGCTGATGCATACACAACCTGAAAATCAAGCAACTCTTCCGGAGCATTCAGCTTGACAAATAAATCAAACACCTGGTCGACAGCCCAATCAGGGCGCGCGGCCGGCTTATCGATTTTATTGATAACAACGATAACCGGCAGACTGAGCAACAAGGCTTTTTTCAAAACGAAATAGGTCTGCGGCATGGGTCCCTCCTGGGCATCCACCACCAACAGAACCCCGTCAGCCATTCTCAGCACCCGCTCCACCTGCCCGCCAAAATCGGCATGCCCGGGTGTGTCAATAATATTGATCCGAAATCCCTCGTACTGAAAAGAACCGTTTTTCGCAGCGATTGTTATGCCGCGCTCCTTCTCAAGGTCCATGGAGTCCATTAAACGCTCGGCAACCCGCTGGTTCTCGCGAAACATACCGCTGCCTCGAAACAATTCATCCACCAATGTTGTTTTGCCATGGTCAACGTGCGCGATAATAGCAACATTTCTAATTTTCTTTTGATTCATAAGTCCTTCATTGTACTCTACTGTCAGCACGACAGATTTTTTGCGATAATCGCACGCTCACTGTATCCATTACAACCTTGCAGCATTCAAACAAAGCTGCGGCTGACGGAATAATTCTACATATCGTTTGACATGCGGTGTCTACAATAAGACAGCGCATGTTCAGGGTTCTCTGGCCAATTGCGTGATAAAAACAGGCAGGGTCGGTATCCTGAAAAAACTCTCTGAGCAGGCCCGCCCTGCAACAGGGCACTGCTGCCCACGAAACAAGACGGCGTCTAGGGCCCGGCTAGGTAATGATCTTGCCGCTTTGTTCCTGCCCCGGCACAACAATGCGTGTGGCTGCTTCGCGCTGCATACGCTTGGCTTCCTCAATCAGCTTCTCAACGGCTTTGTTGATTTCAGCCGGAAACGCGGCAATTGCCTCGGCAAGTGTGGTACCCGGCAGCTCGCACTGTATGGGCAGCGGCCCGTTGGCAGACATGAGCTGCGTAACACCCACAAATAGCATAGTACGACTCTCATCGCAGGAACCATCAACAGTAATCGGTATCATCTGTTTAATCGTTCCGGCCTGAAGGTCGGTAATTGACTCCTCGCGGTAAAGATTGCTGCTGTTAATTTTAATATCCTTGAGTGGATTCTCATTGCTCACGACACTATCTCCCTGAAAATATTATATGCCGGATACTGTTCGGCATGGTTTACGGCTCCTATACAGCGCCAAGAAAACGTGTAAGTATACTTAAAACGGATCAAAATGTCAAATACGGCCGAAGAGGCCGCGCAAAAGTACTTCTATTGTAAAAAAGAAACACTACGATGTAATGTCCAAATGCTGCCGCAAGGGGGCATCAACCCCTTTGCTTTTAAGCATAACTGCAAAGTTTTTTCTTGCTGTCTTGCCCCTAAATCGTTTTCAAGTTCTTTTTATCTTGCGCTGCCTACAGAGAATGTCATATATGAAGGTGTTAACAAAAACGCATAAAATCATGGCTGGAGAACATGGGAAAGATTCAGATTGTCTCAGGACTGCTGCGCGGCCGCAGCATTCAAACCCCCGCAGAAGATAAAACCCGACCGCTACTCTCTCGGCTGAGAGAAACGCTGGCCGATATTCTGCGCCCAAACCTGCAGGGTACGGCGGTGCTGGACCTGTTCGGCGGCTCCGGGGCGATTGCCTTTGAACTGCTTTCAAACGGTGCCGCAAGCGCCGAAATTATGGAACTACATCCGCCGGCAGCTGCACTCATTCGGAGCAATGCGGAAAATCTGGGCCTGCAGGATCAGGTACGGGTGCATTGCGGAGATGCCCTTCAAATGATTGACCGTCTGGCTGAACGCGGCTGCTGTTTCGACATCATACTTGTCGCGCCCCCGTATGGCCACGGCCTGCAACAGCAGGCCGTAAGCACACTGGCTTCATTCAGCCTGCTCAGCAAAGCCGGAACTGTAATCGTGCAGCGCGATAAACGCGAGCCATGCACTGAACCCGTCGCCCCCTTCAAAATCGTGCGCACACGCTCCTACGGCCGCACGATTTTTGAATTCTTCGACCTGTCCGCCGGGTAACCCCCCTGCAGCTGTAGTGTGCCGATAGTATTGTTTTTACTTAAAATTTAATTGACAGGCAAACTGGTAATATACTACCTTGTTAGGTCGGAACCCGTTGTTTCTGCCATCACAGTAGAGACCGAAACAGGTTTAAAGAAATTAATTATTTTATTGTGAGGATGTTTCAATGAAAAAAAAGATTAAACCGGAACTAAAAAATATAAAAACAATCGGGATAATCGGAGCAGGCCAGATGGGGCGCGGCATCGCACAAGTCGTAGCCCAGACAGGCTATGATGCCATTGTGGTGGAACCCTATGATGCCATGCTTAAAAAATCACAAAACGACCTTGATCGCAATCTGACCCGTGCGGTTGAGCTTGGCAAAATTAAAAAAAAGGATAAAGACACGATTATCGCACGCATCCACTTTGAAAAAGACCTCTCAACCCTTGCCGATGCGGATTTCGTAATTGAAGCAGCGGTTGAAAACAGTGCCGTGAAAACCGATATCTTTACCAGTCTTGATAAAATCTGCGACCCGCATGTCATCCTGACCACTAACACCAGCTCGGTTCGGCTTGGCAAACTTGCAACAGCCACCGATCGGCCGGATAAAATTCTGGGCATGCACTTTATGTATCCGGCTCAGAAAATGAGGTTACTGGAAATTATCAAAACCCCGGCTTCCTCCGAAGAAAGCTATACCGTGGTTCGGGACCTGGCCCTGAAAATGGGTAAAACCCCAATTACTGTTACGGACACTCCCTGCTTCGTGACCAGCCGACTGATTCAAACCCTGATCAATGAGGCTATTTTTTGCCTGTATGAAGGCGTTTCAAGCAAAGAAGAAATTGATACCGCCATGAAACTTGGCATGAATCACCCCATGGGACCGCTTGAACTGGCGGATTTTATCGGACTTGACGTGGTGCTTGCCATGCAGCAGGCCATGTACAACGGATTTCAGGATTCCAAATACCGACCCTGCCCGCTCTTAATGAGCCTAGTTGAAGTCGGCCACCTGGGGCGCAAAACAAGCCGTGGTTTTTATGAATACAGCCGGGATGGAAAAAGAAAAGCCTAATCAACGCCCTTCACAAATGAAAGCACGTCACATGGGTTTAACACGACACTGTTGCACAGTCCTTATCGCTCTGGCCATCAGCGCCGGTATTACGGCAGCTGCCCCATACGCTTTGGCGCAAACGGTCACGTGTGATGAAACTGTCCTGTCGGTCAATGCGACGGACATAAAAGCCGAAGACCTGATTAAGGCAATCGTTAACGAGTGCGGCATAAAGATGGTGCTGCGCGGGGAGCTGTTCACCGAGAACGTCTTTAGCGTGCGATTTGAAAACATGCCCATTCGCACAGGCCTTGAGCGGATCTTGCGTGTAGTTAATATACCGAACCATATGATACATTTTGAGACGGTCTCCGGCCGTCATCGCGTGATAGGGGTCGACCTCATTGGGAAAAAAGGCGGAGAGCGCCAACTGACCCCGGAAGAGGATCAAATATCACAGCCTGCCCCAGAAGAGGATCGAATATCACAGCCTGCGCCAAAAGAGGCCAGAAAACGGCCCGAGCGCAAAAAGAAAAGAGATCCGCGCCAACGGCGAAAAGACAGGCAACAGAAAAAGCCTATGACACTGCCGGAGGAAACTGAAGAATCGAAACGCGAAGAAGGCAAAAAGCCGAACCGGGATGAATTGCGTGAGACACTCCAACAAGAACTTCCCGTAGAAATGCAGGGTCAGATTCCCGAAGAAGAGCTTGGCAAGATGGAACAGCTAGTGGACGAGTAACCGCCCTGTCTAGCAAGCACAAAGCCGTATTAACCCGCAAACAATTAATCACTGTTCCGAAAATTACTTCAAACGCGGATTGCCCCCATTAACCCACCAGTCGCTTTTATCTTCAAACCACCAGTGTGTCGAATCTGTTTTAAGAATCTGCTCCGCAATCTTTTGACCCGATTGCGTTTTTAAGCGCTTGAGCGCAAATTCAATCCACTCGACGGAGTACTTATTACCCAGATCCTGCTGTTCCTTGAGCATCAAGATTAAATCAAGCTGATCGGCATCATTGGCCAGCAAGGCTTCTTTTGTCTCTCCGCTGTTGAATTCCCGCATCGTATCCCTGATATCTTCTCCAAACGGCAAATCTTTGGTCATGTGCTCGACCGCAAGATCCTCATCAGCCGTAATGTATTTTTTGTTCATATAATTTAGGTCCCCGGTGCGGGCCTCGTGCACATCATGCAGCAGGCAAAGCTTTATAAGACGCGCCTCATCAACGTCAGGCTCGAGACGTGCCAAAACATAGGCAATACAGGTAACCCGAAAAGCATGCTCGGCAACCGACTCTCTGCCGCTGCCTAAAAACTGCAGCCCCGAACGGGGCGTGCGTTTCAGCATGCCGATTTCAAATAAAAAATTAGCTATTGACTGCATAAAAACTCCTCACTTCAACGACACAAACAGGGGCCGAACGGCTACAGCATTAAAAATGCTTCGATAAAAGCATCAAGGTTTCCATCAAGAACAGCATCAACATTGCCGATCTCCAGACCGGTACGATGATCCTTGGCAAGCCGGTAGGGCTGCAGCACGTAGGATCGAATCTGGTTGCCCCAGGCGATTTGTTTTTTAGATGCATGCATGTCGTCCATCTCTTTTTCACGCTCCTGCTTTTCCTTTTCATACAGGCGCGCTTTCAAAAACTTCATTGCCATGGCCCGGTTCATGTGCTGTGAGCGTTCGTTTTGACATTGCACCGCAATACCCGAGGGAATATGCGTAATACGAACCGCTGAATCGGTTTTATTAACATGTTGGCCGCCCGCCCCGCTGGCGCGATAGGTATCAACCCTCAGTTCCTTGTCCTCAATCGTAATTTCTATGGTGTCCTCAATATCGGGATAAACAAACACGGAGGCAAAAGAGGTGTGCCGCCGCGCCCCGGCATCAAACGGAGAAATGCGCACCAGGCGGTGAATGCCAATTTCGGCTTTCAAATAACCAAAGGCATAATCGCCGTTAACCGTAAATGTAGCACTTTTGATGCCGGCTTCTTCGCCCTCAAGCTCATCAATGACCGCGACTGTAAACCCCCGGTTTTCAGCCCAGCGCACATACATACGCAGAAGCATATTAGCCCAATCCTGAGCCTCGGTACCGCCCGCGCCGGCGTTAATACTAACAATGGCACTGTTACTATCATTTTCTCCGCCAAGCATTTTCTGAAATTCAAGATCCTTAACTTTCTTTGTCAGATTCTCAATCGTTTGTTTCAGCTCGAGCTCAACAGACTCATCATCGCCACACTCCTGTGACATTTCTACCAAAACGTGACAGTCTTCCAGGTTTGTATTAAGCGAAGCCCAGAGCTGCACAACCCGCTCAACCGTCTTATGCTCACGAGTTATTATTTGAGCCTTCCGCGAATCATTCCAAAAATCCGGCGCGGCAATACAGTGTTCCAGTTCCTCTAATCGGGTTTGACGCGTAGCAATATCAAAGATACCCCCGAATAGCTTCAATTCTTTTTTCAAGGATCTTTATTTGTTCTTCCCACTGGGCCATGGCCATTCTCCCCGGTGTATATGGTTAATGACTAAAAAGTTATTGTAGCAGGTCCTTCGGCATCCGTAAAGATTTTGAACCCAACCAAAAGCATTATTCTGCCGCCCGGGCAAGCGCTTGTATATTTTACCCGATACCGGTATCATGCGACAATCTGAACCCACAGCTTCAAAGGATATACACCGTGCAAAAAAAACCTAACCCGGCACCTGCCCGCGAGGAGACGCCACTGCCTCCGCCCAATAAAAAAGCGCGGGCCTTGTATGCTAAAATCGTTGCGGAACTGAAAGGCATGCTTGCCGCAAACGCCGCGTCACCTCTTGATCCAACCTTTGCGACCTCATACAACACGGTTCTGAATCTGTTCGGCACTTATCAGCAGGAAATCATTGCCGGGTCAGACTATCGTGTCACCTGCAGGAAAAACTGTGCGCTGTGCTGCTATCATTGGGTAGCTGACGTGTATTCATTTGAGGCGGCCATCATCGCCGAACACATCAAAGATTGCATGCCGCAAAAAATTTCGGCGCTGTGCGCCACACTACGCGAAGATGCCGGACTGCTGCAAACACTTGACGATATGCTAGATGAGCGGGTGCTCAAAAGCGCGAGCCCGCACACTCTTGAAGCTTTGGACCGCGACGATATGCTGTTGGAGGGTTTTTACCAACTGCGTCGTCCCTGCCCACTGCTGGACGCAGATGACGCCTGCAGCATCTATACACTGCGCCCCATGAGCTGCCGGGCCTATCTAAGCTTTTCTGACCCGCTGCTATGCGATCCCGACACAATTTATTACCAGGAAGTACGCACCTGTTTATGCACACTCGAACAGGAGGCGGATGAACTGTTGGAAGAGCTTCACACTCGCTACGATCATTGTGATCTTGACACCAGTTTGCGTACACTACTGCCCTACTACCTAGAAGGTTTCCGAGACTGCATTCTCAAACGTGTTATTTAAAACATAAACTTAAAAAAATTGCCCCTGGCGGGGCGAGCTGCGCTGCCTCAACATATGCACTCTCGCAAACCCCTTACAATACTGCGAGCAAAGCGGGTCAGGGAGTCGTCACGCGCTCCTATAACGGCGATCGTATCACCGCTGCGCGCCAGAGCACATATTTCGTGCACAGCCCCGGAACGATCCTTGGCAACAACACAGCGCGGCCCGCTAATCCCCGCCAACAGGTCTGCCGTTGAAATGCTTCGGTCGGCACTGCCGCCGGCATCAAAAATTGGAAGGCCTATCAAAATATCCCCTCGCCGCATTGCAACGCCAAATGCCAGGGCAAGTTCCTCCCGCATAAAGCGCGTGGGCCCGTATCCATGCGGCTGAAACACTATCAGCATGCGCTTTGACATGGATCTGATGGCAGCCAAAGAAGCCCGCAGTTTATCAGGATTGTGGGCAAAATCATCCAGGACAGCAATTGAACCAACAGCACCGACGCGGGTCAACCGACGCTGAATGCCCTTAAACCGACGCAGCCCGAGCTGCCGGGCCCGGGTCGACACGCCTAACTCTGCGCTCAGGGCGATTGCCGCCAGAGCATTGGCCACATTGTGGCGACCGGGCAGCCGCAGAGTATACGCGTTGCCATTTTCCTGAAAACTCAGACCTTCCGCTCCGGACTTAATATGGCTCGCGCGGTAATCGGCCGGATGTTCGATGCCGAACGTGATTGCTCCGGGTGCGTTGAGCAACGCGCTCTCAGGGCAATCCGCATTAACAACAAGCGACCCGCTGGTATGATCAATAAATTGCTGAAACAAACCATGCAGTTCACTCAAAGGCTTATGATCTTTTGAAATATTAGTAATCACCCCGGCGCCCGGGTGAAAATGTCGAATACTCCCGTCGCTTTCATCCAGCTCCGCCAGGCACAGCCCGGCATCACCGCAGCGCGCATTGCCAACTTGGGTCGCGGAAACATACTGCATGATAATACCGCCGTTTATTACAGTTGCCCGCCTGCGGTCCGCATCAAAAATTGAGGCAACCATACCAGTTACCGTGCTTTTGCCGCTTGTGCCGGCTACGCCGATTCCCATGGCCTGGTTAAACAGATTCGCGAGCAGTTCGGCCCGGTGAAGAATCGGTATGCGTAACCTCAATGCCTGTTCGCGCTCAGGACTTGTTGATTCAATTGCACTTGAAACCACCAGGAAATCAATATCCGGCGCCACGGAAAGACCGGCCTGCGGCTCGAGCCTGATGCCCTGTCTCTCCAGTTTTCTAAACAAATGCCGGTTGCCCCCACTATCGTGGGTGCGGTCAGATCCGCTGACCCGGTGCCCCTGCGCCCGCAGTATTTGAGCCACAGCGCTCATGCCGCTGCCGCCGATACCGACAAAATAATAATGTTTACACTGCTTGCTCATACTCTTACCCGTAGCCGGATACGTCCAGATACCCTACATGCCCAACATCTTGACTGCTAATTTTAACTTTCTGTATCCTGCGCAAAAGAATCAGGCTATTTCCGACGGTTGTAGCATATCAAAGCTCTTAAGCCAACGGCTCTATTGTCCGATAAGAAAGAAAACCTGGTAGCAAAACAACCCGTAAAGAAAGTTCAACGCAATGACTGAAACAGCACCCGGGGCAGGCCACAGCGTTCTCATCGTTGACAACGACAAGCTGGCAGTAAAAGTGCTCGTCAACATTCTCTCCGAACAGGGTTTTGAGACTACCTGCGCATACGGTGGCCTTGACGCGCTCCAGCATTTAACAAACACTACCTTTGACCTCGTCTTTCTTGACCTTGTGATGCCGAGAATCGGCGGAGACCGTATCTGCCGCTACATTACCCAGTCACCGCGCCATGCGAACACCAAGGTCTTTATAGTGAGCGCTGCAGCCCTTGAGGGCCGCCACAACATCGCTGAGCTTAAGCCGTTTGCCTGCATTGCCAAGGCGCCCTTTAATATAATGAAGAAAAACATCCTCGCGGCGCTAAAAGAGCTTAACACAGGCCCGCATGAAGCCATGCTGATGTTTTCTGAGGGAGTCTACCCGCGCTCGGTGGTAGAAGAGCTTTTGTTTTCCCAGCGCCATTTTGAGGCTATTTTAAGCAGCATGACCGAATCTGTCTTCGAGCTGGATACCAACTGCATTATTACCTATGTCAACCAGTCGGCCCGCATACTGCTTGACAAACAGGAATGGGAACTGATCGGACAAAAATTCAGCAGCGAATTCTCTAACAAAAACTCCGCCCGGATTGCCAAAACACTCGTCGGCATTCTGGACACTACCGGAACCAGCTCTGCCGAGCTCGACTTACACATCCAGAATCGAGAACTTTCATTGTCCTTTAGAAACGTACTCCGGGATAATAAGCTTATCGGTGCAACGGTTGTTATAAATGATTTGACCGAAAAAAAACTGCTTGATCAGGAACGTTGCCTGCGCGAACGGCTTACCGGTGTTATAGAAATGGCCAGCGCGGCCGCGCATGAACTCAATCAACCCCTGACGGTAATTTCAGGGCACGCCCAACTGCTCATACAGCAATGCACAAGCAATAAAACGCTTGAACGTCGTGCGCGCATCATATATGATCAGGTGGAGAGGTTAGGCCGCCTTACCAAACAGTTCAGCGGGATAGCTACCTATAAAACAAAAGAATACGGCGATAATTTAAAAATAATTGATGTCGAACTGTCATCCAACCCCAAAAGTAAATAGGCGGTGACGGTTTTTGAAAATGCCCACAACCGCCTTGGACGGTGACACTTCGTGTTTTACAGGAAGATATAAAATGACCTTAAAAGAACTGGGTGAAAGTCTTGGCCTTGATGAAGATGAATATAACGAAATGATAGCTATTTTTTTTGAGTCCGGAAGCGCCGACCTGAAAAAAATCGAGGCCGCTGTTGCCAGGGGCGATGCCAAGCAGGGACATGCAGCATCACACTCCCTGAAAGGTTCATCCGGAAGCCTTGGACTGATAGCGATCTATGAAAAAACCACAATAGTTGATGACAAACTCAGGCGTGGTGATATGGACGGTGTGGCTAAAATGGTTGTTAGCCTGCGCAAAGAGTATGATCAACTGGTAGCAGCTGCCGGCAAAACGCTTTGAACCTCCTACGGGGGCGGCCTCACACCTGCGCAGCAGCAGAGATGTCTTCTATTGAGGTCTGGTAGGAAGCAACTGTTCTTTTCCGCAACAGTCGCTGCAAATGCGGATCAAGGTCATCTGTGCTAATTTCCATTTCCTGCAAAGCATCAATAAGCACATCTATTTTTTCCGACAAATGCAGGTGCTTATCAAGAATAACCCGATAGTCACCGTTTACTCGGCACAAGCCGCTCTTTATACCATAGGAATATTTTCTAAGATTCACGCTGTTTACGGCAATCTCAAGCCCTTCGGCCAAGCTCTCCAGGTCCTTCATAACAAGAGATTCTTTCATGGTGCTATCCTTTCCGGCGGATTAACCGCATTCCACAACTTCTGAATATACTGCCTGCCCTACTGTACATGATCGGGCTCCACCTCAAGGGTCATGGTTCGGTTGTAACCCCGGCGTCCAACAACCTTCAAAATGAACCTGAAATCAATACTGCCCTGACCGGGCAGCAGGTGAAGATCGTCAGACTGGTCACTGCCGCCCTGATTGTCATGAACATGCATATGATAAATCTTTTCAGGATATTGCGCAAGAAAATCATATGCGGTGTTTTTTTCGCTCAGCAACTCACCGTGGCCGATATCAAGGGTCATGCCCAGCGCTTCAATCTTGCCGAAGGCCTGCTCAAAATCCAATGCCCGCTCGCTCAGGTTTTCCACACACAGCTAAACACCCTGCGCAGCGGTATACTTTGCCATGGATCGCAGCAGCGCAATTTTCTGATCAATAATCCTGGGCTCAATAAAACGGCGATCAAGCCAAAAGTGAATCGTCAGCAGCTCAATACCCAGTTCCGGCAGGCAATCCGTGATCCCGTTTATGCACGGAAGCATTTCATTTTTCAGAAAATCAAAGTCTTGGGCTTTGCCCTCCTCTGGGCCATGGACAAGGAGCGAAATACCATGGGTGTCGTGCAAATAACGCAGGCTTTTCAGATCGCGCTGAAAGGCCTCTGCGCTCAGAACGCTGATCTCAACAACGGGAAAGCCGCTTTCGGCAAGCGCCGTAGCCTGCTCCAGATTGTGAGCTCATGCACCGAGAATCACAGCATGCTCTTCTTTTAAAAATTAAATTCCTGCTTGCAGATGACATCCCGGCATTTGGTTCATGCTTTAAACTAGCATAAACGCATCATGTAAACATTCTTTTTTGGTGCTGCTGCGAACACTAAAAATGCACCAGAAAAAGCACTCAGAAAAAGTTTCTAAGTGCTTGATTTTACTTGGTGGGCGATATGCGATTCGAACGCACGACCTTTGGCTTCGGAGGCCAATATTAAACACTCCCCCTCTTTTCCCTCGCTTTACCTGAACTATCATAAATTCAGTAGAAACCCGTTTTAGTTGGCTTTTTCTTTACCCTTGACTTATGTCTATTTACTGCTATATCTAATTTAAGTGATGGGTATAGTGATGGGTATTAAAAACTTTGGCTTTTAAGCCTATTTTGTGGAGCCGATAACATGCCAGCACAAGCAAGACATAAAACCAAATATCCCGGTGTTTACTACATTGTTGGCAAGCACGTTTCGAAAGACAAAGAAGAAAAAATCTATTACATCTATTACCGCAAAAAGATGAAAGTCATTACTGAAAAGGCAGGAAGACAGTTTAAGGATGCAATGACGCCTGCCAAAGCTTCAAATATACGCACCCTAAAAATTGAGGGCAAAGAACTGTCAAACAGAGAACAGCGGGAAAAAGTAACGCAGGAAAAAGAAGCAAAGAATAACAAATGGACTATTGAAAAATTATGGAATGAATATAAGACCCAGAAACATAACTACAAGGGGCTGAAACAGGATCAAAACCGCTATACCAACTATCTTAAAGAACCTTTTGGAGAAAAAGAACCCAATGAACTAATACAACTCGATATAGACCGGCTAAGAATTACGCTTTTGAAAGGAAAAAGCCCTCAAACCGTAAAACATATTCTTGCCCTGTTAAGACGAATAATCAATTTTGGCTCAAACAAAAACCTTTGTTCCCCCCTTAAATTCAAAATTGAGATGCCAAGCGTAAACAACACAAGAACAGAAGACCTTTCTCCTGAACAGCTCTCGAGCCTTCTCAATGTTTTAAACGATGAAGATAATATCCAGATTGCAAACATGATGAAAATGGCTCTCTATACCGGAATGAGGCGCGGGGAACTGCTTAAATTGAAATGGCAAGACATCGACTTTGAAAGAGGCTTTATCCAAATAGTCGACCCCAAGGGAGGGATAACCCAAAAAATTCCATTAAACGATTCGACAAGGGACTTATTGGAAAACCACCTCAAGACTAATAGTAAGTTTGTATTCCCCGGGCGAAATGGCAAAGAATTAACCGACATAATAAAAACAGCAAACAGAATTAGAGATAAGGCAGGATTACCGAAAGACTTTCGTGCTTTTCATGGTCTGCGACATGCTTATGCATCTATGCTTGCAAGCTCTGGAAAAGTTGATATGTATACATTACAAAAACTGCTTACACATAAATCACCTGCTATGACTCAGAGATATGCACACCTAAGGGATGAAACATTAAGGGATGCATCTAATGTTGCCAATGACATTATTATGCAGTCAACAAATAAGAAGAAGGATAAGGTTGTCGGGATTAAAGCGCGGTAGTCAAACTTGACTGGATAGATGGCGTGGAAAGAAGAAATTAATTAGTCAACTCTGACAAGAGGTGCTGATGAAATCAAGTATTACTGACACTTTCGAGTTAAAAAAAATTACTCTCCAAAAAAAAATTGGCCGGTTAAAACAAGAGTGGGAACAAAAAATAAAACCATTAGTTGAATTAAAAAGTAAAATTGAATTTGAAATTAAAAGTTTTTTTGAAGATGCTATTAATATGGGCCTCTTGCCTGAAAAGGCAAGATACTACAATTACCCTGATCCTAAAGAATTAACTATTTTTAAAGTTGATTTTCCGACCCATAAATACCCTGATTTCTGGCAACTCGCCTTAGAAAAAAACATTATCGAAAAGTCCAATAAATGGAAAGCCCTCGACAAAGAGATAATAATTTTAATACGGGATAGCCAAAACCAGCATCATGTTTGCCCAGTTTCAGGAGAGGATGGCCTTGGTTTCGAACCTTGGCATCCAGCAATGATTTTATTTCAAATACAGGAACAAAGTGATGCTGAGTCTGAAATTTTAGATATCGCCTTACTTCAATGTGAAGAATTTTTAAACATGCAAAAACCGAGTAACATAGAACTAACAAAAGAATTTAAGCAACAATATTTTAATGATGCCGATTTTGCAAGAAAACAAAATGAAGAAGCATATTTTCATGAGTTTACCATGCCAACTATTGTTGGCAGACAGTACATCGACCTGCGAATTGATTTATCTTATGATAAAGATGAGATAATAGGACTTGTTGCCGAAACGATAGCTGCTTGCAAAAAATATGGAAAAGAGGGGGGCAAGGCCGCACAAAGAGCGGGGGCCCAGGAAAGACTCAAACACATAGAATCCTTGTTTTTTAAATATTATATTCACTCAGACTTGTCATCAGAAAAGGCCTTAGAAAACACAAGCCTTGAGCTTGAATCTCAGGGAGTTTTTATTGACACTGTTTCTCTTCAGAGAAGATATCTGCCAAGCATTAGAAGCCATTATAAGGTTTCAAGCATAAAGGAACTTAAGCAAAACCCTGAACTTATTAGAAAGATTCAAGATGAGGAAAACCATATCTACAATTTAAGAAAAAATTTATTTAAGATTGCAGAGACGATAAATCAATTAAAGGGTGACAACTAAAGTTTTACCTGTCCCATCAAAAACAAAAAGAAACAAATTATATTAAAGGTGAGTAGCGGGTAATTCCGTTGCTTGCCTTTTTTATTAACCATCATAGGAGAACACGATGCAAAAAGATGAAATCAGGTTTATTAACGAGAATGAAGTAGCAGGAATAACCGGCCTCTCGGTGCAAACCTTGCGCAACTGGCGGTTTCAAGGCAAGGGCATTGCCTACACCAAGGCAGGAGCACGAGCCATTAGGTATAGGCTTGATGATGTTCTTTCCTTTATGGAAGAACGGAAAATTACACCAAGAGAAAATATTTCTGGAGTTGCACAATGAGGGTACGCATTGAGACTAAAGATGGCCACAAAATTGTAAACCTAAATCGCAGACGGGGCAACAAAACCATGCAGGGAGAGAACTAATGCAGCAAGACAACGAAAAAGATTCGTGTTGGGGCAAAATAGCGGCGTTTACTGAGATCATACACCAGGCTGATAAGCTAACAGATCGACTGCATGAGGCAATCAGTATGCAAACTGAAATCACGCGAGCGCAATCCGAAATCCTGAAAGAGCTCCAGGCAATGAAGCTGCTGCCATACATCGAGACACGTATGAGGGCAATAGAGGCCCAGCAACAGCACCAGGGGGCCGCATGAACAGAGATGTGAACAGGCTATGTTCTGCACTCCAGTCCGAACCGCTCAGGGCCAGGGGGTTAACGTCGCGCAAGGCTCCAGAAGTCAGTATAGATCCGGCAGGCACGATAAAAATTACCAGCACTAAAAACTGGTTAACCGTTCAGCCAAAGCCTTTGAATTATATTTTCGAAGGCAATCTTGTTGCGGGAAGTATAGGGTACATAACGGGCGTTGGGGGTACCGGCAAAAGTACCTTTATGATTTGCTTTGTTTTTTCACTATGCACCGGCGGAGAAATTTTCGAGACCTTCCGACCGGCGCGCCCTTTCCGGGTTTTATATTGCTGTGCAGAAGATAATGAAGACATTGTGCGTATGCGTTTTTATTATACCGCACAACAAGAAGTAGAGCATGACCGCGCACGGATGCAAAAGGCCATTGATGAAAACTTGATTTTATTTTGTAATCAGCCATTGCCCTTATTGAAACTAAAGAACGGCTCTATTGAACATGATGCCGGGCTGAAAGAGCTGCAACAGATTGTAAAACGTGAACGCCCGGACATTGTAATACTTGACCCTAAAAGCTGTTTTTATGGCGACCTTGATGAAAATTCAAACAGCCATAATAGCGCGTTTATTGATTGCCTGAAAACAGTTACCGCGCTGGGCTGTACCGTCATTTTTACACACCATGAAGGCAAGGCGCGTGCAAGCTCCGGCAGTCAATTTTCAAGCCGGGGTGGGCAGGCACTGAGCGACGGCGCACGCTGGCAAATCACCCTTTCACATATAGAAGAAAAAGAAGCGGGTAAATTAAAGGTTGATACAAAGAGCATCGTCAAAGTTACTCAAGTCAAATCGAACTATACAACATTTTTCAACCCGTTCTATTTGCAGCGCGATGCGAACGGAGCACTTTCCCGCGTTGACTTTGCAGAGCAAAGGGAAGCACGAACGCTGAATGCTGTTAAGCAAGTGCTGCACAGTGGTATCACATGCAAACCACGCGACCTTGACCGGGAGGCGGGTCGGAAATTTGCCGATTCAGTTATAGATATAACGGGCCAAAGCAAGCGCGAAACAACAGGAATAGTTAAGGCTTTAATTAAGGCTGAAAAGCTACAGACAGACACGGAAGGCCATATTTCTGAACTTTGACGGCATTGACGGCAAATGACCGCTGTCAAAATTTTATAAAGCTATTTCAATATGTTATGCGTTGACGGCATTGACGGCAGCATTTTTTTGACGGCATACATATAACCTATCGAAATTACTTTACTTTATCTTGACGGCAGTGCCTATAAAGATATAAAAGCCGCCGTCAACAAAATGACGGCAGGCTTTATATACAATACTTGAGGCGGACACATGAGCTTTATCAAATTACCTTCAGAAGCAAAAATACCGGAGATGCGGCAGACACCCGGACACGGCAAGGCGGAAGCATCGTCATATTCAAAGCCGCTATGCGTACCCGATGCCTGTTATGAATGCACAGAGTATAAATGCCATACCTGCCCGCATGGTTGCAAGATCGGGCTTATTATAGGTAAGCAATACCCGGCAGAACATGTTTTTCATTAATAATAGGGGCATCGATCAGGACATAGCATCCGGATATTTTAGCCTTGTGCCCCTTAAATGAAAGTAAAAATCGGAGCAGAAAAACGATTGTGACGATATCGTGCCAAGTATAGGAAATTCAACTACTTAAGTCTCCACTTATGCAATGGTTGGCTGCGGAAGGCGATATAGTCCAAAACAGAAGAACGGAAAATTGGGACTCAGAAGAACTTCATGAAAGCGCAATTATAAAAATTATAATTCCAATGTTTTTCGGAAAACAGAGTAGGTGCTTTTAATGGGACGATCCAGCTATTCAACTCGCAGTGTTATAGAGTATTCAACAGCTGTAACCATACAGGATCTTTTGTCTGCAGGGGCTCTGAAGCGTGCCTGTGATGCGTATTGGACCTATGGGATTTTCGGGGATGGAGAAAAGTTAGTGGATGTCAGTGCCAACGTGAGGTTCCGGGGGGATGATTCCTTCATAGGCTTTCGTTATCACTATAAAGGGCGGGATCATGATTTTAAACATCAGATAGTCAGGCAGGCTGTTCACTTCGGGGGATATAGGTACTTCTTTCAATGCGGCTGTGTGAAAGACGGACAGTACTGCGGAAAACGTGTAAAAGCCCTTTATTGGGGCGGACATGTGTACGCATGCCGTCATTGTCTTGAACTTGTCTATCTTTCCTGCCGGTATCACCGCAATTTTATGGAGTACCGCTTAAGGGCGAACGCTTTAGAAAAAAAAACCCGGGCATATAGGCGTAACCGGCATCCCCGGAAGGCAAACCAGCTTTTATTGCTTGCGGATGATTATATAGACAGGTCGAAACGTGCCGCTGCTCAGTGGATATTCAACAAATTGTGCTGAAGGTAGACTGCTCATTTTACTGGAACGGAAGATTAGCAGTTGCTAATATATTTTCTTCTTAAGAAGGCAGGGCCTTAATCGGCTCTGCCTTTTTATTTTTGTCTTTATTGCAATAAGGATATCAGCGTGTTTTTTGGCGAAACAAAGCACAATAAAAAAGTATAGGATTTTACACTTGTTAAGTCGCCAACACCACAATGGGGAGATGGGGGAAAACACTATTTTAAGTTATTTCTTTTGCTCCCTTACTATTAAGCATAAAATTAGTATTTTTTTGTATACTTTTTTATTGTAATAATTGTCGCGCGAGGTATAGGAAATTCCACTACTTACGCGGGTTCGTCTATATGGTTGGTTGTGTTATGATAGGTCTACTTCGGAAGTTTTACTGTCTTGCCATTGATTTTCAACGTTTTGCCTGAGTGTCGTTTCAAGTAATCCTGAAGATTTATTTATCCACCATCTTCGCTCACCACGAAACTAAAACAGTTATAAGGCAGTGATTTTGGTTTGCAACCTGATTCCAAGGAAGGTAAACTATGCACCATACAGAATAAAACTCACCTGGTAAAGTAAGCATAATAGTATTGCTGGTGTGGAGAAAATATGGATGAAGCAATTAAAGGTATCGTTGGTAAGCGGATAGCTGGCGTGGTGGCCAAGGAAGGCCAAGGGCCAAGATCTCAAGTCTTTTTCGTTTTTGACGACCAGACGCATTATGAGCTGTATGCGGATTCTGAAATCAACGGCACGAAAGGTCTTGATAAGGGCGGAATGGACAAGGTACGCGCATATTGTACGCCGCCGCAACGCAATATTTTGGAAAGCGACGATTGGGTATGTATAGCAAAAGAATGCCGCGAACAAATCAATTCCAACGAAGCAATTTTGAAAGATTTTAAGTCTATTTTTGTTTACGTATTCTTTAGCGATAAATTTCCGATTGAAAAGAACTCATCAATGGATGTATCTCTGCTCAGACTTTCACATCAGGCTCTTATTCGCCTAAACAAAGGTTTTAAGGAATCTTATCTTTTCGTGTTTGTCGAGGATACTGCAAACGGGGGAGCTGCAAAATCCGCCCTTGCTGGATATGGTTTTCCTGATGCACAGGCGATCGCAATCGATACAGACGAATATCATGACGATGAGATGTTTTGTGAGAATGCAGGGTGTGAAATTTCCAAATGGATTAAAACGTATCACCCTGGTGCAATAGCATATTTCCCAAGTACTGAAGATAGCATGATTGAGTCTTGGTGGTCGGGAATTGAAGCAGTTGAGGATGAATTTCCATGGCCTTTTGCTATATCAAAATACGCAGATATTTTGCCGGGCGATTTTGTATCAACAAGTGAGACATGGCTTACTATCATAAAAAACGTGCTTGGATTAATGGAGCCCTCAACTAAGTTGGATGAAAATCGGTTGAGTATCTATGCTGCAACTTTATGTGAATGGTTGCACGGCTTTGAAGGAGCGAGTGGAAATAGCTATAATCTTTTTGAGAGCGGTTCCGCATGTGACACCCTAAATATCGATGATTTCCAGCTTGGGTATCTCCTTGCCTGTAGCTCCGATAAACATGCTTCAGATGTGGTTGAAGAGGAGTGCGATGTTTTCATACAAGCGGATGCTCTGAAAATTCTAACCAGTTGTGAGCAGCTTATAATGCGTGATGCTTTAGCAAATTTTTTTGGTGGAGATACAGGACTATTCTGGGCATTGCATAATACAATATGGCCAAATTTTGAGCAGCCTTTAGCCGAAGAATATAATGATATAGTGAATCTACGATCTCCGAGTCCGGAACTCGGTGGGTGTTTAGAAGCTTGGACTTTTGTTGTAGATGGATGGGTGGATTGCGCCGACAGTTAATGTGGCTAAGCTTATTTGACCAACCTTGTCGCTGTATCGAGTCTCATCCAGTCAAAACTGCCCTGAGGACCGGAAATAATTTTTGCTTATTCCCCCACAATTTGATCACATACTACTTTTCCTGTTTCTTTTGATATTGCAACTATCCGGTCACCACCTACTGCAATCTCCGGCCTTGGGGCAAAAATCGACCAGCAATTATTCCTGTTTTCTCTCAAGTGCTTTGTCATGTACAAGCCATTAGGCAGGCCTTCCATGATATCATCTGGGTTAATAAGCTCGCGATACTGCTCTCCAAGATACTTTATAAAATAATCTAAGATTTTTTGCTCCCTGGCATTCCACGGACCAAACTTTTTAGGGCCTCTGGCAAATACTATTGTTGCCCTGCCCTCTGTAATGATACTACTTTTCATTTTAACACCGACATCATGTTTTAAAAAATCTGTTTTTATAATAATGCTAAGATGACAATAACTCCATCTATTGACCTGCCCCCAGTAATAGCGCAACTTTTTAAATTAGCGCCAGCACAGTTAGCCTATCCCGCAAATTGATCTCGTTTAACGAAAGCGGTCCGCTGTGTTAGCGACCTTTAACGCAAACGCCTGTTATATTACCGGGCTCTTTGTAACATTTATTACTTACCCCACAGTCCGTATCAAAAGAACATGTGTTGCCATAGGTGCGGTCTAAATCCAGAGGATCTTCTACCGGTACGCGGTCATTACTGTTGCCCGGGGATAAACCGCCAGCACATATGCCGTATAAGCTGCCAGGGGACTTCTCACACCTGCTTCCAACCTCGCAATCAGTATCAAACTGGCAGGCAAAACTATTAATTGGCATAAAACAAAAAACGAAGAGAAAGAGGCCTGTTAACATTCTCATACAAAGTTCCTTTTTTCGCATAACAAATCTCCTCTTGTTGTAATTTGCAAAATTAATCATAAATCAAATCAAACAATCGATTTGCAGATTCAACATCCAATTTTTTTAAAAGTTTATACTGTTCGAGAGCAGCACCCCTATTACCTAATAAAGAATAAGTATAACCTAACCAAAAATGTCCTTCGGGATCATCTGGATTAATTCGTATGACCTGCTTGCATGCTTCTATCGCCTCTTGGTGGCGGCCAAGCTGCCGATACTCTTGGCCAAGAAAAAGATGTGCGAAAGTATAATCCGGATCAATTCGTATTGCCTCTTTGTAGGCTTTTATCGCTTCTTGGTGGCGGTCGAGGTTACCATAAGCCATCCCAAGCGTAAGAAGCGCTCTTGAATCAACGGGGTTGATCCGCAGGGCTTGTTTGCATGCTTCTATTGCCTCTTGGTAGCGATCAAGGGTCTCATAAGTACTGCCAAGCATAAAGTATGCAGACCCATCATTAGGCGAAATTTTTATGAGCTGCTTGTAGGCTTGTAGGGCTTCTTGGTGGCGGCCAAGACTACTAAGGCAATAACCAACACTAAACCACGCATCTTCATGCCTGGGATTCTTTTCTGTCGCTTTTTCAAGAAATTTTAATCCACCAGAAAAGTCTTTTGCCCATATTCTTTTTGTGCCCTTGTTGTAAAGCTCTGAGGCTTTTTCTGTAGAGTCTACCTTTGAGTTATGTTCTACGGCTGTCAGTGGCTGGACATTTTCTTTAAGTGCATTGATTTTGCCACTTGGCACTGCAAAATTAAGACTTTGGCCTGCTGTAATGACGAGCGTTGCCACACCTATTACCTCACCATTGCGGTTTGTTACAGGACTCCCGCTTGAACCGGGCGAGATGGGCGCGGTGATTTGTATAATTTTGCCAAAGGTCGGTGTGGATCGAACTGCGGAAATAATACCAACTGATACAGTTGCCTCAAGGCCGAGAGGATTGCCAACCACCACTACATTTGAACCCTCAGGTGGAATCCGTGAGTTGAGCCTTAGAAAGCGTAAAATATTTTTGGGTATGTTTGTTTGGAGTTTAACAAGATCGGATTCTATGTCTTTGGCTATGATCTCCTTGATGAGGTATTCCTGGCCGGTTGATGTTTTGAAGCTGGCACGGTGGGCACCTTTTATAACATGATAGTTTGTGATGAGCTGACCCTTGTTGTTTACAAAAAAGCCAGTACCCTGCATCAAAGGTTTGTTTTTTTTGTCAAACGTTTCAATAAGGACAACAGCAGGTTTTATTTGTTTGACCAGTTTGACGAGTTGATCATCAGCGGAAACGATAGGCGATATGAATAGTATCAGAAAGCCCAATAAAAAAATTGTTTTGCGCATTACATTCTCCATATTAATTGTTTCTGATATTAGTTGATCTGACCCGTAAAACGCACTTAGAGTATTTAGTCTAAAGCCTATAAGTTATGGCTTACATACACCGCAAGGCCGATATCCCGCCGCTACGGCTTTGCCCCTATCATTAAGAACGACAGTGCAGTTTGAACAGTTATAATGCCTACAAGATGAGGCATGAAAGACCTTGCTGCTCGTATTACCGTGCAATGGTCCGATAACGGCCTGCTGGCCCTTTGAATCACCCCGTCTGAAGTCCCACGGTGCTACGGGGTTTGGATGCGCCCACAGCCCCTTCTTGTTCGCTTGTGCCTGTTGCTGCAGCAGACCCCACTGATCACAAAAAGGTTTTTTGCAGTATTGATTATATACCCAGGAATAGCCTGCCTTTAGAAGCTCTTCATTGAGGCTTTGACCGTTAATACTCACTATGCCGACAGTTCTACCGTAGCGATCTGTGTCGATGGCCTCAACGTCAACCACCTTGCCGAAAACCATATCGGATGTGAACTGCTTGGCCTTCTGCCCGAAGTCCTGCCTTTTCTCCGGGCAGTCTATACCGTAGAGTCTGATTTTATGCTGTACATTGTCTACAGTCAGAACGGTGATTGTATCGCCATCGGCAACACCAACGCATTTGCCCTGAAATGCAAAGCAGGGGCTTGCAAGAAGGAGGAGTATTAATAGTGGGATGATGCTTTTCAGCTGCATAGAGTAGTGCCCCTGAATGTACGGGTACTCTACAAAACGGATGCAACAATGTCAAAATATATTGGCAGGAGTGAGTTTTCAGGGAAGAAACCTGCCGGGCTTGCGACTATACCTTAGTACATTCACCTTACAGGAGGCTATCATGCAGGAAGTCATGGACTGGATTGACCGAGAGAATGCACGTTATGACTTTGTAATACAGGGCAGGGAAAAGGGCTTACTTCTGGGCTTAGTTTGCCGCCTTATTGCCCGGTATTTAGCTAAAAGAGACCCCGTACCGATTGTGCTCAAAGCTGCCTTATCCGATTGCGTTTGACCGATATTACAAACAAATGCTATGGTTGACGCATCCTTCTACCCTCCGCAATAAACTGAAAGGAGATAGTTAATGAACAAAATCATAATCATTGTCTTATTGCTTCTGCTTTCCGTAATAATGCTGAGCTGTGCGAAAGAAACGGACAAAGAAGGGGACATCCTAAATCAGGAAGTCGTCGAACTTTACCAACAAGGTAAATATGATCGTGCCATTATTGTCGCCAAGCAGGTCATTGAAGTAGCCGAGGCAAATGTCGGTCCGGAGCACCCCGATGTGGCCACCAGCCTGAACAATCTGGCAGAGCTTTATCGCACCCTGGGCGACTACGCTAAGGCCGAGCCGCTCTACAAGCGCTCGCTGGCTATTAGTGAAAAAGCTTTGGGTCCGGAGCACCCCGATGTGGCCGCCAGCCTGAACAACCTGGCATTGCTTTATCGCACCCTGGGCGACTACGCCAAGGCCGAGCCGCTTTATAAGCGCTCACTGGCTATTAGTGAAAAAGCCCTGGCTCCGGACCACCCCCATGTGGCCTCCAGCATGAACAATCTGGCAGGGCTTTATCATGCCCTGGGCGACTACGCCAAGGCCGAGCCGCTTTATAAGCGCTCACTGGCTATTAGGGAAAAAGCTTTGGGTCCGGAGCACCCTTATGTGGCCATCAGTCTGAACAATTTGGCAGGGCTTTATCATGCCCTGGGCGACTACGCCAAGGCCGAGCCGCTTTATAAGCGTTCACTGGCTATTAGGGAAAAAGCTTTAGGTCCGGAGCACCCTTATGTGGCCATCAGTCTGAACAATTTGGCATGCCTTTATCGCACCCTGGGCGACTACGCCAAGGCCGAGCCGCTTTATAAGCGCTCACTGGCTATTAGGGAAAAAGCTTTAGGTCCGGAGCACCCCGATGTGGCCGCCAGCCTGAACAACCTGGCATTGCTTTATCGCACCCTGGGCGACTACGCCAAGGCCGAGCCGCTTTATAAGCGTTCACTGGCTATCTGGGAAAAAGCGCTGGGGCCGAATCACCCGACCGTTGCCACCTGCCTGAGCAATCTGGCATTGCTTTACGTTAACCAGGGTGACTACGCCAAGGCCGAGCCGCTCCACAAGCGCTCACTGGCTATCTCTGAAAAAGTGCTGGGGCCGGACCATCCTAATGTGGCCATCAGCCTGAACAATCTGGCAGGGTTTTACGATACCCAAGGCGACTACGCCAAGGCCGAGCCGCTTTATAAGCGCTCACTGGCTGTCTGGGAAAAAGCTTTGGGTCCGGAGCACCCTTATGTGGCCACCAGCCTGGAAAACTTAGCTGATATGTATCGGGCCACGAACCGTGACAATGAAGCATTAACATTAGAAAAACGCGCTGAGCGAATCAGGGCAATCAAACGATGAGTTAAACCATCCCGGTTCGTTTTAGTGACTGCTTTGGCGAGATTTATATTTTATAGCGCAGACTTTAAAAGACATAACACAGGCAGGGTCTTCATCGGCTCTGCCTTTTTTTGTGCTAAAAACTGTGGCGGCCAGGGGCTGAAACAGATGCTCGCACTGACAAACTTTTGAACTGGCAAGGAAGGTCTATTTAATTAAAGGCAAAACAAAAGCGGTAAAATAGCGGTAAAAACTTCCAAGAAAAAGAAAACAGAAAGGGCTCGCGGGTTGCATTGAACCCACAAGCCCTTTGTTTATGATGGTGCCGGTGGTGAGACTCGAACTCACAAGGCCTTGCGACCGGGGGATTTTGAGTTCCCTGCGAGCTTAGGCCTAACTATTTTACTTTCCTTATTAAGCTGCCTCAGCATACCGCCCAAATGTAGAAAATTGAAATCTGACGGTACATTTGACGGTATAAGTGTTTTTTGAAATCGAGAAGTAAAAAGGCTGGGTCATAAATGGCCCTGCCTTTTTTACGCTCAAGGCTGCGCTGGGTAATTACTTTTGACTGCAAGTCAGTTTTTGGCTTAATCTTGTGAAATCTAAGCTTTGTGGTGGGTATAGCGATGGGTATTGATTTATGGCGGGAATAAAAAAGAGCCCCGAATGCTCGGAACCCCTTTATTTACTATGGTGGGCGATATGCGATTCGAACGCACGACCTTTGGCTTCGGAGGCCAACACTCTATCCAGCTGAGCTAACCGCCCGTTGTTAAGTAACGACTAACCTTATAACAAAGCCCTTAAACTGTCAAGAAGGGCAGAGCGGCCAACAACACCGGATACCCCCGTGATTAATGCTTTTTTACTTTTCTGCGAATTGCTTTCTGGCCCCGGCCGAGCCGGTACAAAACGCCAAATAATCCCACGGGCATAGACGCAGGCCTCCCGGCGCAAACATGGACGTCCATAGGGCAGATTTGCCAATGCGCAGCAATGACCACAATCCTTAACGACCACGGTGCGGCCGCCTCGCATACCTTTCGCAATAAGCGCCTTAATGCTGTTACGGGGAGACTTAATCTCATAACCGGATTGCACCAAATTGCCAACAGGGGACGAATCGCCATCAATATTGATTGCCATCATTGTGCCCTTAATTTAAAAATTTTTTGGAGAGGGGTTATGATTTTTAAAAAAATACTATTACGCGCAGACATTACAGCACGTGCACAAAGACTATCTTCCGGCAATACCGTTGCCCGGCGCCCTAAAAAGCGGGCAGCAACGCCAGTCCTGCATATAGCCTGCGGCAAGTGCCTCGTCTTTTGTACGCAGGATAACACGGTCTTCAAACAACAAATCTTTTGCACGCGGACAATCCGGACGATGAAACTCAAGGCCGGAACGTGATCCGACATAATAAGGCTCACTAAAGGTGTCCTTGTATGCCCAGAGCCCGCGTCCCGCCGAAGAGGCCTCGCGCTGCAGTTCAAGGAAAAAATCGCGGTAGCGAAAATCCTCGTCACTGCGCCCGGCAAGGGCGTAACCCTGCCGGATAAGCTCGGCGTTAATAAGCAGCCTGCCGCAAAAAGCCACCACAGGAAGTCGCCTCAGGCTCTTTCCCTTGGTTCCCTTCTGCACCATAACAATAACGGGTGCATCACCTACCAACTGTCGATGAGCATTCAGACATTCACGGAAAAACGGTTTATTCTTTTTGTTCGGCACGCTGATGCCGCTGTAGACTATTTTACGACCATCGGAGAGCCTTGCCGCCGCGCCGCTGTAAAACTTAACAACATGAAGCCGGTCAGCCCGGCACTCGCGGGCCGCCACCATGCTGCACACAACACACAAAAACACTATCATCGTATAATATTTACACGGACGCATGGTATACTAATTAACATGTCAGTTCGTTTCATGCAAGAACCCAAACGCGCAGAGAGCCCAGTATCGCAAAAAAACCTTTTCTGCAAAAACATTCTTGCGGCGATAGGGGAAAAAAGGGGGGAATAACCAATGGGCGGACCAAATTACGCGTTCACAGCAAACCGGTTATCCAAAGAGGCACCTGCGTAGAAAAAAATTCGATGATTGCGGCTGTTTCACGAGCCCCGCTTTTGAAATAGCCCCAACTGCCGGGCCAGGCCCGCTGCAGAAAGCCGACCACAACCCCCAGCGCAATAACATTTCCCAACAGGCAAATAAGCGTGGAAAAAATCAGGCCGTGGCTACGTATATCGGGCTGCTGCAGCGAAAACTCCTGCAGATTGGTAATGACATGATAGCCCGTTGCAAACCCCAGTACGCCGCATGCATACACGTTCACCGTGCTGTCAAGCAGCGGCATGAGTGCCATAAGAACAAGTGAAAACAGCGGCACAAAATACGGCGCAAGGCTGACGACAAAATTATTGCCGTACATCTCCATGCGGCCGCCCGATTCGGAGGCAACCAGCTGCCGGGGCTGAATAAAAAAAATCAGGCCAGTTACAAGGTGAGTAACTTCGTGTTCAAATACGTGAAAAAAGCGCAAGAAGCGTCCGAGCAGCAGCCACAGAATCATACCGACCGGCACCATGGCCAAACCAAGCCGGGCAGACGAAGAGTGGTTGAGCGCTGCAGGGATCTCAACATAAAGCGCCAAAGCATAGCCAGCCAGGGCAGGAACGGCAACAACAAACAAAACTATTTTAAAAAATATCCACATTGCCCGTCAACACATCCCGGTGGATTTACTTATTATCTTCCAGGCTTCCACACCCGAACTATTACAGGCCCAGTTCCGGGCCAATCTGTACCATAGCATCCAGACTCAAGACGGCAAACTCTTCCAATGGGATGCCGATATGCTTGCATTCGCATATATAATCGCGGTTGACCGAACGCGCAAATTCCTTTTGCTTCATGCGCTTTATAATTGATTTGGGCCTAACCCCGGCAATTTTTTTATCCGGATACACAAGGGTTGTCGCCACGATAAGCCCGGTTATGCACTCGGCGCATACCAGCGCATGCTCAAATTCCGTGCTGCGGGCAAAGCCCAGATTATCGGCATTGTGAGCCTTAATGGCCTGAATAATTTCCGGGGCAACTCCCTGTCCGGTTAGCATCTGCTCGGTTACCAAACCATGGCGGGACATATTTTCCCTGGTTTCGCTATAGTCAAGATCATGCAGCAAACCGGCGATTCCCCACAAATTTTCATCGCGCCCCAGCTTGCATGCCAGCGCACGCATAATTGCCTCGGTTGCCAGACTATGTTTTTGCATGTTTTCCTGCGGCAGGTTCTGCTTCATCAACTCCAGCGCGCGGGCGCGGCTAATACCGCAAACAGCGGTGCAATCCGGTTCCATTCCTTCTCGCTCCTGTATAAATAAAAACCGTTACTATGTTGAATAAAAACACGTTGGCCGAACATAGTCACCAACCGTTATGCCAACGACAAATAATGGCGCTCGCCATTAAGCTCAATAAAAAATTTTTCGTCACCTTCCTGCTGTACCGACTCAGCCAAACGATAATAGGGTGCGCGTAGAAAACGGGCCCTGAAACGGCCCTGCTTTACCTGGCAATAGGGAATATTCTCCGCACTAATAACCAGCGTTTGCATAACCAGCGGTTCTACAGTGTCATCATTGAGCTTTATGAAAAACTGTTCGTGCGGTCCATCGGAGGGCCACAGCGAGGTAATAACAAAGGGCGTATCCTGCACCTCTACCGGACAGACCTCCTGTTCATTCCTGAGCAGGTATCCCCCATCCGGCCCGATTTCAAGCAACTGGCAAAAATACAGTTGTATCTGCCTGTTGATAATCGGGAGGCCGTTATAAAACCAGTTCCCCTCTTTCTCAATAACAATTGCGGGCTGGCCTTCAAGAGAGTTTCGGGCGTCGACCTGCTGTCTCTGAAGAGAATTCGACTCTGGCATTTTAAAGCGTTTCAAAAAGTTTCTGATCAATATCAACGATGTACTGATCTTTAAGTTTTTGAACGTACCGGTTGAGTGTTTCCTGTTGTTTCGCCTGCAAAAGCTGCCGGCGCAACTGTTCTTTCTCTGCTTCAAAAGCGTCTTTAGGCGGCAAGGTTTTTACCTGCGCACGAAGCAGAACTGAACTGCTGTCTGTAGCAAACACACGGTCAGCTGTCTGCCCGGCGTCCAGCATAAAAGCGGCCCGCTTCAGCTCCGGGTTACGCCCGAGTCCGGGAACAAAATCGCCGGTGCGGGTTACTTCAACCTGCTTTATTTCAAGCCGGAACTTTTTTGCAGCCACTGCCCAGTCAAATTCGTTTTCGGCAAGCATGGTGAGGGCATTTTCGGCTTGCTGCCGGGCGTGCTCAAATCGTTTTTTTCTTTGAACCTCCGTCAACACCGTAGCGCGTACGGCTTTCAGCTTCGCAATATGCGATTGCTTTTTCTCCGTCAATTTTATCAGGTAGTATTTTTTATTAAGTGAAAAAGCCGGGGAGAGTTCATCCAGTTGCAGCGCAAACGCCTGCTTAGAAAAAGCATTCTCGCTTTGCGTGTCCTCCGGGCCCTGTCCAAAAACAAAAAGTTCTGTTTTCTGCACCGCAAGCCCATTCTCCTGTGCATAGCTTTCAAGATCCCTGCTGCTAAACAATCGGTTGAAAGCACGCCGGGCTGCCGTTCGAACTTCTCTTTCGGCCAACTCCTGCTGCAGGTCCCGAACAAGTTCATCTCTAACCTCTTCGAGCGGCCGAACGCGCTTAGGCTTTTTTTCCTCCAGCTTTATAATATGATAACCAAACGGGGTTTCTACTACATCACTCACCTCGCCCGGCTGCAAACCAAATACGGCCTTCTCAAACGGGCCAACCATAGCTCCGCGTTTAAAAAACCCCAGATCACCGCCCTCGGCGGCGGTTGCCTCATCCTGTGAATATTTTTTTGCAAGCGCCGCAAAATCAGCGCCATTTTTAATTTTTTCCTGCAGCTTCTGCGCTTCTACCTGCACAGCCTGTGCTTTTTGTGGCTCTGCGGCCATGTCCACCTTCAAAAGTATATGACGTGCGCGAATTTGCTCAGGCTCAACATAGCGCGCCAAATCAGCATTGTATAAATCCTGAATTTCCTCTGCCTCAACACTCATACGGCCGATAAGCTCTTGCGGGTCAAAAACGATGTACTGCGCCTGGGCCATTTCGTTTATACGATATTTTTCAGAGTTTTGATCGTAATAAGCCTGCAGTTCCTCTTGGCCGACCTTCATGTCTTCGGTTATATCGCTTTGAGAAAACTCCACATAATTAATGGTAAGCTTTTCACCGCGCAACTGAAAAACCTCAAAGAGCTCCTGCTCGGAAACATTCACTGCCTGCACAATCATGGCCTGCATGGATTTCAGCATTATTTCCTGTGCGGCCTGCTGTTCATATTGCGCAGCCGTCATTTTCATGCGGTTAAGCACGGTCGCGTATCTACGTTCGCTGAAAACCCCGTTTTCCTGCATATAGGGCTGTTTCATTACCGCGGCCTTTATCTCTTCCTTTGAAACAAGCAGCTTGCGGCGTTCTGCCTCCTGCAAAAGCAATTCCTGTTCAACCATCTGATCAAGCAGATTCTGCTTGAGCCCAAGCGCGCGGGCCATGTCCTCTGTGATTTGATTTTGATACATTTGCTCATACATCTGTATCGTGTTGGCATAGGCTTTTCTATAGTTCTCCGTGGTTATCTTTGTGGTTCCCACGGTTGCAAGCACTCGCTCCTCGGAGCCCGGTTTAGAGCCATATCCGTAAAAAAAGATAAACACGATAATAATGACAGCAAAGATCACTTTGACAATCCATGAACCTGCGTTTTTTCGCATGTACGTTAACATTATGTATTCTCCAACAACCAGAAGTTGATGTGCCGAGCCGGCGGGACTGCATTCAATATATCCGAGCGATACATGCTAGTAAAATATTACTGAATTATCAAGCGGTAATATTTAATTTTACTTGCACTTCTTCGGCAGGTCTGGTATTTGGTCTAAGATAACATAGTGTTTTCACACCACCTTTTTGCGCACACCTACATGCATAGGAGCACACAACTATGTTTTTCGACCGGTTCTGGGGTATGCTTTCAAATGATCTTGCAATTGATCTGGGAACAGCGTCTACGCTCGTCTATGTAAAGGGCAAGGGAATTGTCGCAAATGAGCCCTCCGTTGTTGCCATACGCAAAGATGCCAGGGGAACAAAAATACTGGCGGTCGGCAATGAAGCAAAAAAAATGCTGGGCCGCACACCCGCAAATATTACCGCAATTCGACCGATGAGAGATGGTGTCATTGCAGATTTTGATGTCACCGAATCAATGCTCAAATACTTTATTCAAATAGTTCACACCCGCAAAAGCTTTGTAAGACCGCGTATTATCGTCTCTGTGCCTTCCGGAATTACTCCTGTGGAAAAACGGGCCGTGAGAGAATCGGCAGAGTTGGCAGGGGCTCGCGAGATTTACCTGATTGAAGAACCCATGGCCGCGGCGATTGGAGCGGGCCTGCCGGTCAGCGAGCCGATCGGCAGTATGATCGTAGATATCGGCGGCGGCACGACCGAAGTAGCAGTCATCTCCCTGTCCGGCATTGTATACAGTCAATCCGTACGCACGGCCGGAGATAAAATGGATGAGGCCATTGTTAGCTTCATAAAACGCAAACATAATCTCCTGATCGGAGAACGCACCGCTGAATTAATAAAAATAACCATCGGTACGGCTTTTCCCGAAGAAGACATTAAAACTGTTGATGTCAAGGGCCGCGACATGATAACCGGTATTCCTAAAACAATTGAAATCAGCTCGGTTGAAATTACAGAGGCTATTCAAGAACCGATAAGAGCCATCGTTGACGGAGTAAAAACAGCCCTTGAGCGAACGCCGCCCGAACTTGCGTCCGATATTGTCGATCGCGGTATTGTTCTGGCCGGTGGTGGGGCCCTGCTAAAAAACCTTGATGTGCTCCTGCGGGAGGAAACCGGTCTACCGATAATAGTATGCGACAGCCCGCTCACGGCCGTTGTTCTCGGCTCCGGCCAGGCCCTGGATGAACTTGATTTACTAAAAGACGTCGCCTTTGACTGACGCCCGCTCATGTGAACCATGTTTCACTTTTTTCTCAAGCGTAAACGCTTTTTTTTCTTTTCCCTTTTAATAATTCTATGTATTGCTCTGATTACCCTGAGTGTTGATAAAAAACAAAAACAGTTCCCGGCAGAAAAGGCCCTCCAGAGTTTCTTCTCCTATCCACTCACCCTGACCACCTGGATTTTCAACACAACAAGTGCTCTTTGGAACGGTTACGTGTATTTAGTCGACGTCGAAAAACGCAATACCGGTCTGCAGCAGGAAATGAGCGTACTGCTGCTGGAAAACCAGCAACTCCGGGAACATTTTCTTGAAAATCAGCGCCTCAAAGCCCTGCTTAATTTTAAACAGCAGTTTTCATATCACATGCTGCCTGCCGAAATCATCGGCCGGGACCCCTCTAGCTGGTTTAAAACCATTCTTGTAAACAGGGGAACCAAAGCTGGAGTAACGCGTGGAAGCGGTGTCGTTTCTCCGCTCGGGGTTGTCGGAACAGTCATTGAAACAACCCTTCACAGTTCTAAAATTTTACTCATTACCGACCAAAACAGTGCCATCGATATTCTTGCAAAGCGTTCCCGGGTTCGCGGCATTCTCGAGGGCCTGGCTGAAAACGCCTGCTCGGTGAACTATGTTGTTAAAAGTGAAGACATTCAAAAGGACGATGAAATAATCTCGTCCGGATTAAATGCTATTTTCCCGCACGGCATCCTTATTGGGAGTGTTGCTGAAACCAACAACACTCCAGATGGTTTTTTTAAGAACATTGCCGTTATACCGGCAGTGGATTTTTCAAAATTAAATGAGGTTTTAATCGTGCTAACAAATCAGGCTACTGCAGCCGTCGAAAAAAAACAAAGTCCCCTCACACGCGAGTAAGGGGGCATGACGGAAACCCGGAGCAACATCAACACAGGGACCTCCGGGGCCTTATTCAAAACCAGTCTCGCAGAAACCGATACCATGGTAAAAACCTACAGCCTCTATGTCGGCATAGCCTTCTGCCTGCTCTTTGTTCAAACCAATCCCATGTTGCCACTGGGCAACCATGGAATACGCCCCGACCTGTTACTGTTTCTTGTTCTCAACGCAGCTGTCACACTATCCGCTGTGCATTGCGCCTGCATTATTTTTATCATCGGTTATACTTTTGACACTGTTTCCGGGTCTCCTGTCGGGCTTTTTATTTCAACCTATTTATTAATTTTCGGGATCATTTCTCTGCTACGTCGTTTTTACAACTTTAATACCCGGATTGAACTGTTCGGCCTGTTACTGCTGTGCTTGATCGTAAAATATATAGCGCTCTACTTCTTCCTATGTTTTGTTTATGAGTATCACTATAACAACCTGCTCAAAACTATTCTCTATGAAACCCTGTTTACCATCATTGTATTTCCGCTTGTGTTTCCGTTAATACAAAACGCTCTTAACCACAATCTTACACCGGGCAAAGTATTCGCAACTAAAAAGTCTCATGGCGCTTGAATTCAAAGAAACAAAACAGGACAAGGTCCTTATCCGTAAAATTAAAATTGCGGCTATTATTGTCGTAATTTTTTTCTCCCTCATTTTTTTGCGATTGTGCTATTTCCAAATTATCAAGGGATCCCGATACGCAGAACTTTCAGCCAACAATCGAATCCGCCAAACCACACTGCCGGCCCCCAGGGGATATATTCTCTCCAGTGACAACCAAACACTTGTCGATAATATTCCCTCTTTTGATTTAATGCTTATACCCCAGGATACGGTCAATATCGACATACTACTGAGCGAGGTGTCCACCCTGCTCAACATTAATAAAGAGGCGCTTAAAAACCAGGTGCGCAGCCGAAGCAGGCGTCCCAGCTTTGAACCGATTCCCCTGAAAAAAGACCTGGCCTGGAACGAGATGAGCACGGTGCTGTCAAGAAAAAATGATCTGCCCGGAATATCAATTGATGTGGTGCCCAGAAGACGCTATCTCAGTCATGCAAATGCCCCGCACGTGTTCGGTTTTTTAGGAGAAGCAGAGCCCCGGGATCTTCGCCGCAAAGCGCCCCGGCCGTATCACCGCGGAGAACTGTTGGGCAAATACGGACTTGAAAAATTGGCCGAAGAGCGGTTGCGCGGCACCAATGGCTTTTTGCAAACCGAAGTTGACGCCTTCGGAAAAAGGAAAAAAATTCTTGCTAAAATTGAGCCTAAGCGCGGCAAAACACTTTTTACAACCCTGATTCCCGAAGTTCAGAGGGCCGCAGACCAAATGCTGCAGGGGAAAACAGGGGCTGTTGTTGCGATGGATCCCCGCAATGGAAACGTTCTGGCGCTCGCCAGTGCACCCTGTTTTGATTCCAATCTTTTTTCGCGCGGAATAAACCTTGCGGACTGGCACTCTTTTACGTCACATCCATATAATCCGCTTTTAAACCGTGCAATCCAGGGCCAGCAGCCACCCGGATCAATTTTTAAAATTGTTACCCTTATAGCAGCATTAGAAGAAAAAAAAATCTCGCCGGATTACACTTTTTTTTGTCCCGGTTTTTATGTTTTGGGAAACCGCCGCTTTCATTGCTGGAAAAAAGAAGGCCACGGGAATGTAGCCATGCGAGAAGCGCTGGTGTACTCTTGTGACACCTATTTTTATAACCTTGCCTTAAAGGTCGGTATTAAGACTATTGTGAACTATGCTGAGATACTCGGATTTGGCACTGCAACCGACATTGATCTTGAGGGAGAAAAATCCGGGCTTCTACCTTCTCCGGAATGGCTGCGAAAAAAGCGGGGGGCTTCCTGGCAGAAGGGCGACACCCTGAATTTCTGTATTGGACAAGGCTTCCTGCAGGCAACCCCTATACAGATGGCTGCAATCTATAGCGGTATAACTCAAAATGGCACCATTTTCCAGCCCCGACTCCTGCGGCCGACAAATGACGAAAGCGGAAAAATATTAAAAAAATATAAGCTTTCAGATGCAACTTTTCGTTTTTTGAAAGAGGCTCTTTGCGGCGTCGTTAACGATCCCCATGGAACCGGCTATAATGCACGGGTACCAGGAATGTTAGTTGCCGGGAAAACAGGAACAGCGCAGGTTGTCAGCCTAAAAAGAAAGCCCAAAAAAGGAAACCCTGTTCCACGGCATCTGGAAAACCATGCCTGGTTTGTTGCTTTTTCTCCTGTTGCTGCGGCAGAAATTGTAGTATGTGTTTTTCTCGAACATGGTGGAAGCGGAGGAAGAAATGCCGCTCCTGTGGCGCGTGAGGTTCTAAAGGCGTATTATGATTATAAAAAAAACAGGGGAATGTAAACAGTGTTAATTGACCGCCGTCTTTTTTTGAATTTTGACTTTTTATTATTATTTGCTGTTTTATTATTATGCGCCTTGGGGTGGCTTAATTTAAAAAGCATTTGTTCTTTTACTTCCGCTTCCAATCAGATTTATTTCTTTAAACAAATTCAGTGGGTCTTTTTAGGTTTTTTATTTTTACTCATTACTATTAATATAAATTATATTAAAATATTAAAATCTTCTTATTTTCTTCATAGTATATCCCTGTTGCTTCTTATTTTTGTTTGTTTGTTTGGAACTTCAAAATATGGTTCTCAGCGTTGGCTAAGTATTGCCGGATTTAACCTGCAGCCATCAGAGCTTGCAAAATTAACCTTTATACTTATTCTTGCTCGCTTTTTTTCTGAAAATATGAATCAAAAAACCAATACTCTTAAAGACATGCTCGTACCTTTTGTTTTTTTGTTTCTCACCATCCTCCCCATTTATATTCAACCGGACCTCGGAACAGCGGGTATGGTGGTAATTATCTTCTTTTCCGTTTCGTTTTTTATAAATATTCATAGAAAAACACTTTTTCTTTTTGTTTCGGTTGTTTTTGTTTCATTTCCTTGTCTCTGGTTTTTCTTAAAAGATTACCAAAAACAACGAATTAAATTTTTTATAACTCCAGAGCTTGATCCTTTAAATGCAGGCTATCAACTTATTCAATCAAAAATAGCTATCGGTTCTGGTGGTTTGCTGGGTAAGGGCTTCATGAAGGGAACGCAAAGTCATCTTCGTTTTTTACCAGAGCAACATACGGATTTTGTTTTTTCGGTATGGGCTGAAGAGTGGGGATTTATTGGTTGTTTTTTTCTGCTTCTTATAGTATTTATTATTATTTATCGTGGGCTTAGAATAGCCTACACGTGTAAAAATTCATCTGGAGCATATCTCGCGGTTGGTATAACACTCTATATTTTCTGGCAGGTCATAATTAATGTTTTTATGACTCTTGGGCTGTTTCCGGTGGTAGGAGTTCCCTTCCCCTTCTTTAGCTATGGTGGTTCGGCCATGATAACCAACTTTATCGGCGTTGGCTTGCTTCTCAATATTGGTATGAGAAAATTTAAATAATTGGAGTTTTTTGTGGATGCCTTTTGGGACCAAGTCCTTAATAAAATAAAAGAAAAAACCTCTGTACATATTTATGATACCTGGTTTAAGCCCTTGCGGCTATTGGAAAAAAATGAAACCTCTCTGAAAATAGCAGTTCCAAACTCTTTTACTGCAGACTGGCTTAATAGTAATTATAAAACCGTTATTATTGACGCATATTTTGAAACAACTGGCGAGAAAAAAGATGTTTTTTTTGAAATAGATGCCTTTAAATTAAATAAACCAAAAGAAAAAACAAAAGTAGCGGTAAAAGAAGAAAAAAAACAAGAAAAAATTTATGATCTTTATAGTTTTGAAAATTTTGTTGTTGGCTCGGGAAACGAGTTTGCGCACGCCGCCTGTCTTGCGGTTGCGGATAACCCCGGCAGAACCTATAACCCTCTTTTTTTATATGGAGGGGTGGGGCTTGGAAAAACACATTTAATGAAAGCCCTTGTTCAGCGTTGTTTAAAAAAAAATCCTCTTTTAAATATTGGCTATGTTACGGCAGAGGCATTTACCAACGAAATGATCAATTCTATTCGTTATGAAAAAATGCCCCTTTTCCGAAAAAAATATAGAAATATTGATGTTTTATTAATTGATGATATACAATTTATTGCCGGCAAGGAACGGACACAGGAAGAATTCTTTCACACCTTCAATTCTCTTTTTGAAATAAAAAAACAAATTATTTTATCAAGCGATAAAAAACCCCAGGATATCGACGACTTGGAAGAAAGGCTTATCTCTCGTTTTCAATGGGGACTCATAGCTGACATACAACCTCCTGACACTGAAACCAAAGTTGCAATTTTAAAAAAGAAAGCTCTTTCTAGAAAAATTCCTCTTTCAAATGAGGTTGCTTTTCTTCTTGCAAATAGTGTAAAATCTAATATACGTGAATTAGAGAGCCTGTTAAACCGGCTTGAAGCCTGTGCATCTTTTTATAAATGCACTATAACCCTTGATTTTACACATGAAGTTTTAAAAGACTTTATAAAAGTAGCAAACAAAGAACCGTCCCCGGATGAAATTCAAAAATTAGTTTCAAAATATTTTAATATAAAAGTATCAGAGATAAAAGGTAAGAAAAAAAATAACTCTATTGTATTACCCCGCCAAATTGCAATGTATATTATTAGAAAAACAACATCCCTTTCTTTTCCAGAAATAGGAGACCTCTTTGGGGGTCGGGATCATTCAACAGTAATACACTCTATCAAAAAAATAGAAAATCTTTATAAAGAAGATAAACCTGTAAAAAATTCTGTTGATACCATACTTAAAAAACTATAAAAAAAAAAATTTTATTTCTTTAAACAATAAAAAACCCTTTTTAATAATTATTTAAACAGGCTTTCAACACTATTTTTTATAACTATTTTAAACAGTTATCTGCCTTATCAACAGAATTTAAGTCCCTATATTATTATTATTATTTTTAAAACATATACTTTAAAAATAAAGGTGTCTTATGAAAGTTAAAATTCAAAAAAATGTTCTTTTGACAACTCTTTCTCGTGTTCAAGGAATAGTAGAAAAAAACAGTATAAAACCAATTACATCAAATGCTTTAATAAAAGTATTTGATAAAAAAATAACTGTGTCAGCAACAAACCTACAAATAGCAATTAAAACAACGAGTAAAAAAATAAAT